>Ga0210019_1000284_pt1 | contig 66554 bp, 76 predicted proteins | sample CryGeyCG2114_020_2_FD_183969 | JGI IMG/M metagenome (GOLD analysis project Ga0210019, IMG submission 183969) | Groundwater microbial communities from aquifer - Crystal Geyser CG11_big_fil_rev_8/21/14_0.20 (SPAdes) (version 2) | ecosystem: Environmental > Aquatic > Deep subsurface > Groundwater ...
CAATAAACTTCATCTTCTCATCCATCAACTTACACTCCTTCCACGGCATTTTTATTTCCCCTTCAAATGCCTAAAAGTGTAACCTATGTCTCCGGTATAAAGTGTTACCTATGTCTCAAGTCGTACATTAAGAAAAGTCACCCGAAGGGTGATTTTTTTTTAGAGATTCGCAGCGTACGGTTGGATGAGAACCTCCGACAGGTTCGACAAATCTGCAGGAGCAGATTTGAACGCGAAGCGCCCCGTAGGGGCGAGCCCCAGGGATGGGGCGAGTAATCCTTCCGGGCGCGCCAAACACAAAATCCCGTTTTAATTTTCTTCAGAAATGACTTCGGGTTTAAACACCTGGCGGATACGTTACCTAGCTTCGGATGGTTTTGTGTTTCGTCCATCCTAGAATCGAAGCATCTAAAATGATAATCTCTCATTAATTAACTAGGTTAACAAGAGTATCTCAAGGACAATCACATGATCACCGGTATCATGGGCGCCATGCCCGAAGAAATCGAGCTTATCCGCGAACTAATGACAGAAACTGAGTCAGTAGAGCGGGGAAGTCGAACATACTATAAGGGCAAAATTAACGGTGCTGATGCCGTGTTGGTTTTTTCTCGCTGGGGTAAAGTTGCAGCCAGTACCACAGCCACTTCTTTAATTGCTGAATTTAAGGTCGACCGTTTAATTTTTACCGGCGTTGCCGGCGCTGCGGCGCCAGAATTAAACATTGGTGATGTAGTCATTTCAAGCGAGGCCTATCAGCATGATATGGATCCGCGACCACTTTTTCCGAAGCACGAAGTCCCATTAACGGGCATGACTTTCCTGAAAGCCTGTGAAAACTTGGTCGCAGCTGCTAAAAGCGCTTCTGAAGACTTATTGGCTCGCCCTGGAAAAGAGCTTTTAGAAAAATTAGAACACTTTAATATTAAAACTCCGCGTTGTTATTTAGGTGTGATCGCAAGCGGCGACCAATTTATTGCTGACAGCGAAAGAACAGCCGCTATTTTGCACGAGCAACCTGCCACACTGGCTGTTGAGATGGAAGGCGCAGCGGTGGCTCAAGTGTGCCATGATTACAAGATTCCGTTTGTGGTCATTAGAACCATTTCTGATCGCGCCGACCATCAGGCGCACATTGATTTTCCTGCTTTTATTGCTGGGATTGCTAGGCATTATTCCCAGAATATTATTAAGCAGATGTTTGTCTAATTGAAAAGCGATCAATGACCTTTCCTACCCCCCCCCATATTGCGTCACTGCGAAAATTATATAGATATTAGAATCTTCGGGTAATAACTAATATTAATATTATTGTACTTAACTAATTTGATTTTCTTTCGTATCTACTTAATTTATAGTTGACGATTATTTCTACGCGTGAAACAATTAGGAATAACTCGCGCAGCTGGAGATACCAATGGATAACGATAACGACTCACCTTTAAAACGCAATATTGACGCTGTATTGATGCAGGAAAAGGCTAAACGCCAGCGAACCGAGAAGAATATCGAGCGGCTAGAAGCGCAGCTAAAACACGAGCGTAGCCAGCTTGCCGTATCAGACGAGGTAATTAACAGCTTAAACTCGATTATTAATGCTTCTATCAATGGAGGGGCTACTCCTGTACAGGCCGCGCCTAAAACTAGAGAAAATCGTTTTAGGGTTACGCCAGATACCACGCTTGAGTTATTGAAAAAATACAGTAATTCAGAGGGCGCTCAGGCAAAAGAAATTATTAAGGATTACGAGAAGCAGGGCATAAAAACGTATTATAGAAACGTCATTGAACATTTTGATGCCTTGGAGTCTGAAGAGAAAATTTACCAAACAAACCCTGGCGCGCAGCGCGGCAGAAAATACAGGGCGAAATAAAACAAATTATGGAGTAAGAAAGCTACAAGCGGCGAGTGTCTTAATTCGCGCCGCTTGTAGTGGTAGTATGCTAAAGCGAGCCTTGTTGCTGCCGCCTAAGCCAAAACCGCGCGCATTGTAGCACGTCTTTGGGTTTTCTGCACGGTTCTAATTTTTACACATAAGGAGAAAAACTTATGTCAGATAATAGAGAAGGATGGCTGTTTCGCGCTTGTATACGCTGTATTTACAGTCGTATTGAGCTGGTATTAACCTTCTTCAGGTAATGAAAAGGGCCATTTTGCTGGATGTCTAGTGAAATGGCCCGACTGATTGCCGATTGAACTTAAGGAATTAATTTCTTATTTACAAATATTCCCAGTTAAATAATTAATTAACCCCCGCAAATCCCCCAATAAACTCTCCACCACCTCATCAATAAACGGTTTGCTAAAGTGTGGCATCACCACAATATGCGCCATGTGCCCATGTGTTGCTAACTGCCAGTGCTGGATCATGGCTTCAGAGGGGCGAGGAATGACCACCGTGATCGAATGATCGTTTTTCCAAGCTGACACACCGGCATCGTTGAATTTCTTCACTGCATACTGGGCATTATCAAGGCATCGCTTCACTTGTTCAGAGAAACCCGTCTTACCTTGTTGTTGAATGGCGTGCCAAAGAATCAACGGTGTAAAACCATTACGAGAACCGGTGATGGTGCTGTCTAGAATGCGCACATAAGCAATGTTCGGGATCGACTCTTCAATATAAGGAGTGCGCGTTAGCGCAATACCACAAGGCAGGGGCGAACCAATAAACTTATGTCCGCTAATAGCAATACTGTCAATGCCATCTTCAAAATTAAACGGTGGCGGGTTGTCTAAGAAAGGTAAAACCATGCCGCTGAGTGCTGCGTCGGCGTGCAAGTGATAGTCACTGATGTTGGCTTGTAATAAAGCTTCGTGAATGCGGTCTAAGTTGTCGATAGCGCCCGTCATTGTGGTGCCGATATTGACATTGATAATGGCAGGGCGGTCTGCATGGTGTTTGAGTTGCTCTACCAGGCGGTCATAATCGATTTCGCCGTGATCTTGCACGGGGATCTCTCGGTACTCCACGCGAATAAGTTTCGCGATTTTAATAATGCTGTAATGCGTTCTGGCTGAAAAGTACAAGACCGCATTCGGAAAGCGTTTTAAGGCAAGGTTTAGGCCAAATAAGTTGCCTTCTGTGCCACCGCTGGTGATATAACCGCGACAGTCTTGGCCCTTAAGTAGGCCGGCGAAAAAAGCAATCACTTCGCGCTCAAATGCGTGTGTGTTCACTTTGTAATTACTGCCGGCAAAGGGGTCGCCAACATTGTTGATCGAAAAGCTTAGGAAACGAAATAAAGATGAGTAGTCATAATCTAAATTACAAGGGTAACCGCTAAACGTTTTACTGTGTTGAATCAGTTCTTGATGTAATTTCTCAAGTTTTTGCTCTGCATCATCGCTAAGCCTAGTGTTTTTGTTCCTCATTATTTCCATCCCTGTTAACAATCATCGTGAATCTAATCGATGGGGAAGTTGATGTAAAGAGCTTGGCGATGATTAAACCACGGCTGTCCCATTAAAATTCCTGCATTAAAATAGCACTAAGGGTATTTTCACCCCAGCCAGCTTTCTTTTGCAGTCCTTTTAAGCTCATATCTTTTCGGAATTGGGATTTTGCACCTCTTAATAGGTTTAAAACGATATGCCGTATCATCGCCATATTCTCTGGGGCATGGTCTTTGCGCACTCTTGAGAGATCCTCGCCCATAGTCACATCTAAGACCAGAATCTGCCACGTTTTGGTGTAACTCATGATGAGCTGAATAGTTTCACGGCCAATGTCATTAACCAATTCATTACGCGTCAGTGTTTTTTGCAGTAACTCAATAGACTGCTGCAGTTCTTTTATTCCACGCTCAGCAAGTCGTTTTTCGTGTGTCGTATATCCTTTAATAAGATGATCTTTTAATATCTTGGTAGCCAAGTTCTAAACTGTGTCGCTTGAAGTGAATTAATACGATATCCTACTGAAATAATCACATCTAAATTGTAGTGGTCTACTTGATAGACTTTACCATCAGCAGCAGTTGTTGCAATTTTTGCAACAACTGACTTTTTGTTCAATTCCTTTGATTTAAAGATATTAGTTAAATGTCTAGAAACCGATGATTTTTCACGTCCAAAGAGATCCGATAGTTGGTTTAATGAAAGCCAGATAGTATCTTCAGATAAAGTGACATCTAACTCGACCTGCCCATCTTTTGTTTTGTAAATAATAATTTCGCTCATTCGCTGCGAGCCATGGAGAGCCGAAGGCGGAGGCGAGTAGTCCGCGATAGCCTGCGATTTTTCAGTCAGCCCGAAGGGATGTGTAAAAAATCTTTATGCAGGCGTCAAGTCACCTGAGAGCTTGTACGTAGTTTGCAAAGTAAACGTAGTGCAAGTGATGGGGACGGTCGCGGCCTATTAGGTTGTCGCGTTAAGCGCCCGCAGATTTTAGGGGTCACGATGGCCTAAAATCTTTAGCGGGCGTAGCGACTCGCTATACAAATCGCCTTTACAAAAAGCCTATTGATAATAAAGGTTCTGGCACAGATAAAAAATCAGATCAACTTTTGGCAGTCACTTTAAAATTCTTGCGTGAATTTTGCGGGATTGAGTACTCATCAGTGCTCATTCGTACGCATAATATCGTCCATCCTAGAATCGAAGCATCTAAAATGATAATCTCTCATTAATTAACTAGTTTAACAAGAGTATCTCAAGGACAACCACATGATCACCAGTATTATGGGCGCTTTCCAGAAATGCTATACAGCCAAAAAAATCACGCTATTCATTCTGTTATTTTCTCTAATCAATATTTTTCGCGAGGTTTATAATGAGTCATTTAATCAAAGAAGTTTTTATTCATTATGAAGAGGCGAGTAAAATTAGAGGATTGATGCCCTATTTAAACGATATTGATCAGGATAATGCGTTGCTTCAATCAATGCCAGTGTGTGGCGATGTTCTCCGTGAAGCGTTAAGGGAAGAAAAATTAAACTTGATTCAATCATTTAAAGAGAATGACAACGAAGCAGCGTTGTTAATTCGTGGGCTACCTTTGGATAAGACATTACCGCCAACGCCGTATCATGAAAAACTGGCTTTGCAGTCCATGCCATTGGCTGTAGCCGTTAATTTGGGTTTGTATGATTTAATCAGGATCAATCCGGTTTCTTATCGGGGTGAAAATAATGGGCGCCTATTTAGACATGTTATTCCTTCCGAAAAAGGCATGAATGAAAAAAGCTCACATGGCTCTATGTATACATTAGGCATGCATGTGGATAATTGCCATTTGCCTCTATTACCTGAGATAAATAGTAAAAGCTTATCAGCGTCACCTGAATACCTGTCTTTACTTGGCATTCGTTGTGATTTAAACGTTTCAACCAATGTGTCTATTTTGGACGACGCATTAAAATTACTGGATAGTAGTACGATTGAGCAGTTAAAAAAACCTGAGTTTACTTTAAAAATGCCGGATTCGTTCATGAGTGCTAAACAATATGAGCTGCCTATCCTGGTACAGGATGAAAACGAGGTGTATTATTGCCGCTTTGATAAAGAATATACAATACCCAAAACTAGCAGGGCACAGCAGGCGTTTGATAAGTTCGGCGAAGCATTATTATCAAAGAGGGCATTAAATCGTATTTTATTACAATCGGGTGATTTTTTAATTTTCAAAAATCAACGTGTTACCCATGCGCGTAAACGCTTTGTTCCAAGATTTGATGGTACAGATCGATGGTTATTGCGCTTATTTGGGTTGAGTAGCTTGTCTCAGATGACCCCCGTTGATAAAGAAAAGCCTTATTGTATGGTGGCGTAAGCGAATAGGAGCAATGGTGGATTACTTTTATGGTTGGCTAATGATTTTGTTTGCAAGCCTTTTGGGATCGATGATTCCCGGTATCAGTTTTGCTTTGGTGCTGAGAAACACACTGCGTTCTTCCCGTATGACCGGAGTATGGACAGCCTTTGGGTTAGCACTCGGTATGTCAATCTATGCTTTAATTGTCTTGCTCGGTTTGGCAGTGTTGATTTTGCATAATCCCATCTTGGCGAACATTATCCGTTTTGGCGGCGCCATATATCTGGCGTATATTGGCATACAGTGCTTGTTGGCAAAGCATGAACGACGTGATGCAGAAAATGGCTTACCAGCAAGCAAAATGATTAAGCATCATGCTGCTTTTCGCATGGGGTTTTTAACGAATATGTTAAACCCGAAAGTCATATTGTTTTTTTTGGCGTTGTTTACCCAGTTCATTTACCCAGGTATGCCGCTGGTAGTTCAATCCATCTATGGTGCGACTGTCGTTTTAGTGGAATTTTTTTGGTTTTCGTTTGTGGCTATTTTATTAACCCATCCTCAATTAAACCGCTATTTTCAGTCTGTTTCCTGCTGGATTGAGCGTTGTTCGGGTGTAATATTGTTACTGATTAGCTTACGATTGGTGGTTATGCACGCTCTTTGAAGGTATTGCTTAGCCAGACAAGTAGACAAAGACCACCAAAATCTCTCCGGGCGCGCCAATTTAATAGTTACGACATCTATGGTTTGGCGTAGCTGTTATCTAAAAAAGCATCGCTATAAATTAATGCGGAGGGCACGCCGGCTAAAAATGCGGTTGTTTTGAGTTTTTTAGTGGTTGCCTCTGGGCCACAAACATACACTTTTGCTCGTGGATTATTTTTTAACGTATTTAACACTACCTTATCAATAGTACTTTCTTGATGGATGCCGTCGCCGTTAAGCACACAACTTTTATAAGCCAGTTGTTTGTGTTGTTTGGCGAGCTGCTTTAGCTTTTCATCAAGATATAAATCTTCTGCGCAAACACCCCCGTGAATCAGGGTTATTTGACCTTTATGCTGCTGGCGCAATGCATCTCGCACAATAGCCAGTAATGGCGCCAAGCCGGTTCCTGTGCCAGCTAAAACCATAGGGAAACTTTCTTTGCTAGGGTTTGTGTAAAAACAATCGCCCATGGGGCCTTGCAAACAAACGTTGCACCCAGGATGAGCGGTGTTTTTTAGCCAAGCACTCATGACGCCATTGGGCATAAGTTTAATGTGCAAAGCGATATACCCATCTTCTTCTGGCACGTTAGCTATGGAGTAACTACGCCGACAGCCCTCAAAATTAATCAAGTTGAGATATTGCCCGGGTGTCCACAGTGTGGTTTCACTGACAAGTAACGCCAGGCAAATCACGTTTTTATTGAGATATTGGATTTTTTTGATCTGTGCTGGACGTGTAATATCATCAAGCCCAGGTAACGCCAATGAAATATCCTCTTTAGGTTTTGCCAGGCAAGCTAAAAAATAGTTTTTTGCAAGCAGCGTTTCTTTAAGCCCCTTTTGCCAAGATGAATCCATTTCGCCGTCTGTTAATTGCGCCAAGCAAGATTGGCAAATACCAGACTGACAACCACAAGGGTAATCCACCTGATGTCTTTTTAGGCAATCAAGCACCGTTTCATCGGTGTGATTTTCATAGCACTCATCTTGGAACGTAATGCGAAGCATAGGTAACTACCGATCCAAAACATCATCGCGTACACTATTAGCAATAGCAGCCACTTCTTTAATATCGTCCTCGTTTGCGCCGAGCTCACTTAAGGTTTTACCTAAAAGTTCGATAATGACATCCACGTGGCTATCATTTAATCCGCGTTTTAATAGGTGCTTGTGGCCTTCGCGCATATCTTTGCCGGTATAATGGTTTGGGCCACCAAATACCATCGTTAAGAAGCCTTTTTGTTTAACAATTTGCTTATCCATATCAACATCGTCAAAAAAATGACTCACGCGATCATCGCTCAAAACTTTACGGTAAAAGCTATCAACTGCTGCGTTAACACCAGCCTCGCCACCTAATCGTTCATAAAGTGATGCATTCATAGTAAACTCTCCTTAGGGTTAGTAATGACTTAAACATGTATTTCAAATGCATGTTATACTTGGGCAATAGAATTGGCAAGATAATTTGAGAATTTTTTTATGCAATTAACTCAGTTTACAGATTACGCATTACGTACATTAATCTATATCGCAACCAAACAAGAGGTCTGTACCATCACGGAAATTGCCGAAAGCTACCAAATTTCCAGGCATCATTTGGTCAAGGTCGTCCATAAATTAGGGCAATTAGGCTATTTAAAAACTATTCGTGGCAAAAGTGGTGGGCTTGAGCTTAGCAAAACCCCAAGGGAGATTAACTTGGGTGAACTCATTCAAAAAACCGAGCCCAACTTTCGCTTGGTTGAGTGCATTGATAATCCCCAGGGGACATGCTGCATTATTCCTGTTTGCAAACTAAAAAAAGTATTAGAACAGGCCAAGGCACAGTTTTTGGATAATTTGGCACAGTACACATTAGCTGACGTAACGAAAAATCAAAGCAAGCTTGCTGATAAATTAAAAATAATCAAACGGCGCTCTTAGGAAGATCTGATCTGACAGCCTCTAGACTTACGTCTTCTCTCGCATCCTCAGTATTAGAAGCCTGTTCTATTAAGCGTGCGGTATAGTCTCGACGGCAGATATTGCGTCGATACGAAGCCCAGCCATTTAATACCAGGCCCGCAAGCCCTAAAAAAGCCACGGCAAGGATAGGCAAGGTTATACCAGCAAACAGGCAGATCGCTAGGGTGTAGTTTATAATCGATTCTGTGCGCGATAATGCCCTAAAAAGCGCATCAATCATACTTTGAGCTTTTTGTGTTTTAGGGTTGTTTTGAGAAGACAAATCAGTGAGCTTTTTCAGATCGTTTTCCCACCACCGGGTATTGGTATAGGACGTGTATATCGTAATTGCCATTGTGACAAAGCTGACCACCAGCGCGGGGATTTTCGAACTAAACACAATGACGCTGCCTAGCATATTGAGAAGGCTCGCCATACTTGCACCTCTGGCAAGCCCGCGATAAATCGCGTCGATCGCCCTAGGAGCCTGGGTGTGTTTCACGCAGTCACGATGACGAACCTCATCATTGCATTGAGAGTCTGTTAATTGGGTATATAGATGACGACGATGATATGCTCGCTGGTACGAGGTCCACACGATTAAGCCAGTCGCCATGATGCCTAAAATACCCACAAGAATGGGAATGCTCACATCAGCGAGAAGGCAAATTGATAGTGCATAGCTCATCGTAGACTCAGCGCGAGCCAAGCTTCTAAAAAAGGCGTCCAGCATTTTTTGGGCTGTACGCTGTCGAGACGAACGTTTTGACTGATTGTCCGGAGCAACCTCTAAAGGCTTGTTCCACCAGCTAGTGCCGATATACGAGCTGTAAGTTGTTACAGCCATGACAAAAAGACTGGCCGACAACCACGCTGGTGTAGGCATATCAAACTCATAGAGTTGGCTCGATAATTTAAGCAAATTACCCAAGCTCGCACCGCGCGCGAAACCTCGAAATGATGCATCAAAAACTCTTGGCGCAGGCGGCCTACGTTTTTGAAGGCAGCGCGCTCGCGATTCTGTGAAAAACGAAGGCATAAGCTCCCCGCTACTATTTGATCTTATTATTGTTGTTGAGTTGCTAATGTTGGACAAACTCTAACACAACTTGAGCAGGGTAGTAAAAGCCTATTCATTGAGAACCTGGATTTAGGCAATGCGAAGTGGTCAGACTTCAAACAACAAATTGTTCGCTTGTTCTCTCGCCAGCAGTGAAGTGCGAAGCCCTGTTCGCTGTGATTTTTCCAATAATTTCACGCAGTTGACATGCACGTCTTCAAGCTTGTCGTTTAGTGTTTTGTCGGTCAGGATATTCATCATTTTTGCAGCGCACAATACACCACCGGCATTCACGACAAAATCAGGCAGATAGTGAACATGGCGATGCATCAATATACGTTCTGCCGTGTCACTCGCTATCTGATTGTTTTCAGCGCCACAGATTATCCGTGTGTTAACCGTTCTTGCAAAATACTCTGTCACTGTACCCGCCTTGGAGCAGGGGGCAAAAATATCGCTTTGCATACTTATAGCTTCGTCTGGCGTGACAATAGAAAACCCTAGCGTTTTGGATTGTGCCTCTAGTTGCTCAGCATTAATATCAAAGGCAAACACACGCGCTTTTGCATTAAGCAGCTGCTTAATTAAGTGTAGGCCGACTTTACCCACACCTTTAACAACCACTCTTTTTTCTATAAAATTAGCCTCGCCTTCGGTGTGCACAAGCGCCGCCTTCATCCCTTTAAAAATACCGGCGGCTGTATAAAACGCCGTGTCATGCTCATTTTGCTTTTGATTATTTAATCCCACTAAATAGTTTGTATGCTCACTTAAGATTTGAATGTCTTCTTGCGTGCTGCCAAAGTCTAAGGAAGTGATGTAGCGCCCACCCAGTGCATTTAAATGCGTGGCGAAGTCTTTTAAAATTTTATCGCGAATAGGCTGCGCTTCTTTCGGCATGAGTATCACGGCCTTACCACCGCCAAAAGGCAGTCCGGCGTAGGTGGACTTCATGGTCATGGCTTTGGCTAAAGCAATCGCATCCGATAGGGCGTGATCTAAATCAACATAGGTATCGCTGATGCGACAGCCTCCCAGTGCTGGTCCGCGAAGCGTATTGTCGATGGCAATGACGTAATGTGAGCCCAAAGTTTTATTATGATACACATAGAGTTGCTCAAGCTGCTCGGCGCTTAACATGGCATTCCCTTATATATTCAACAGCCTGATATCCTAACATAGTTATGGTTAAAAGCTGACCGGTTTTTGGCGATTTATTATGCGAGGAAGCTGCCACAGAAAAGTCATTGCGCAGAAAAATCAATATGGTAAAGTATCGGCGGGCCAAACTAGGCCCACAAGCTATTTGTATTGGTCACTCGAGAGATTGAAACACTGTGAAAAAACTACGTTCCTTACTATATATTGGTTGCGCAGCAGGGTTGAGCTTACTACTCAGCGCTTGTCACGCAGTGGTCCTTCAACCTAAAGGCTGGGTAGCCACTCAAGAAAAAGAATTGCTGATCGAAGCGGTTTGGCTGATGCTGATTGTGGTCGTGCCAGTGATCCTTTTAACCATTTGGATTGGTTACCGCTACCGTCGTAGCAACGAAAAAGCCAAATACACACCAAACTGGTCGCACAGTAATCTATTGGAATTTATTTGGTGGCTAATTCCTTGCATTATTATCGTCATTCTCGGCACGATGACCTGGATTTACACACACCGACTAGACCCTTACAAAGAACTCTCTCCAAGCGTTACGCAAAACAAAAAACCGATTCAAATTCAAGTCGTGGCTTTACGCTGGCGCTTTTTGTTCATTTATCCTAAAGAGCACATTGCCACGGTTAACCAGGTGATTTTCCCTGCGCACACGCCCGTGGACTTTGTGATCACTGCTGATGCACCGATGAACTCATTCCAAATTCCTGCTTTGGGCGGCCAGATTTACGCGATGAACGGCATGCAAACCAAGCTTCATTTAATTGCGAGCGAAGAGGGCAAGTACCGCGGTGGTTCTGTCAGCTTTAGTGGCGACGGCTTCTCTGGTATGCGCTTCTTTGCTTACGCGACGACGCCGGCAAAATTCCAAGCCTGGGTTAATAAAGTTCGTCGTTCAGCAAAACACTTGACGTGGAACGCTTACAATATGGACTTAGTTCCAGCCAGCCACGACACCGGCGTGATTCACTACGGTACAGTTTCAAACGGTTTATACAAACAAATCATTCAAAAGTTCATGACGCCAAATCGACATAATGTCGACACTAGCGAACTTGGCGTGCATTTATAATTAAGGTAGGTAAGTGATATGAAAGAAAGTTGGTTATTCGGACGACTCACATTAAGCGCGATTCCTTACAATGTGCCTATTTTGGTCGTGACATTCATCGTTGTGGCTATCATTGGCCTGGCTGTGTTGGGCACGATTACTTACTATCGTAAGTGGGGATATTTATGGCGTGAATGTGTCACGACAACAGACCACAAGAAAATCGGGATCATGTATATGATCGCTGCAGGCATTATGTTCCTACGTGGTTTCTCGGATGCGATCATGATGCGTCTTCAACAGGCGATTGCGTTTGGTCCTCACCACGGCTACTTGCCGCCGGAACACTACGACCAAATCTTTACCGCACACGGTGTGATCATGATTTTCTTCATGGCCATGGCTTTGGTGTTCGGTATTATCAACTTGGTGGTGCCTTTGCAAATCGGTGCGCGCGACGTGGCGTATCCTTTCCTAAACTCATTGAGTTTCTGGTTGTACGTGGTCAGCGCCGGCCTTGTCATGATGTCCCTTTTTATCGGTAACTTTGCCCGCACAGGTTGGTTGGCCTATCCGCCGCTGTCTGAGCTCGCGTATAGTCCGGGGGTTGGTGTCGACTATTACCTTTGGGCGCTGTCCATTTCGGGTGTCGGTACCTTGTTGGGCGCGATCAACATTCTGGTCACGATTGTTAAAATGCGCTGCCCAGGCATGACCTTAATGAAAATGCCTATTTTTACCTGGTCTGTACTTTGCGCGATGATCTTAACGGTCATTTCGTTCCCGATTCTAAACATCACGTTATTCTTATTGTTCTTAGATCGCTTCGCCGGCATGCATTTTTTCACGTCTGCCTTTGGCGGTAACGCGATGCTTTATATCAATATGATTTGGGCATGGGGTCACCCAGAAGTGTATATCTTGGTGTTGCCAGCCTTTGGCATTTACTCTGAAATCGTGGCAACTTTCTGCCGCAAAACGATTTTCGGTTACTCTGCAATGGTTTACGCGACGATGGCTATTGCCTTGTTGGCGTTCATCGTGTGGCTACATCACTTCTTCACTATGGGTGCCGGTGCAAACGTTAACGCCTTCTTTGGTATTGCGACCATGATTATTTCCATCCCAACGGGTGTGAAAATTTTCAACTGGTTGTTTACGATGTACCGCGGCCGAATTTATTTCGCCACACCAATGATGTGGACCATCGCCTTTTTGATCACTTTTACGATTGGCGGTATGACAGGCGTACTTATGGCTGTGCCACCGGTCGATTTCCAAGTGCATAACAGCTTGTTCTTGATTGCTCACTTCCATAACACCATCATCGGTGGCGTGGTGTTTGGTTTGTTTGCCGGTTACACTTACTGGTTTCCAAAAGCGTTTGGCTTCAAGCTCAATGAGCGCTTGGGTAAATACGCGTTTTGGTTTTGGGTCATTGGTTTCTACGTTGCCTTTATGCCGTTGTATGCCTTGGGCATGATGGGTATGACGCGCCGTTTGGAACATTATCCTGCGTCTACAGGCTGGCACCCTTACTTAGTGGTGGCTTGTATCGGTGCATTCTTGATCTTAACAGGGATCATCTTCCAAATTATCCAATTGTTTTACAGCATCAAGCACCGTGCCGAAAACCCTGCGGGCAACGACCCTTGGGATGCGCGCACGCTGGAGTGGTCAATCCCATCACCACCGCCTCACTACAACTTTGCGATAACCCCTGTGGTTGATGCGCGTGATCCGTTCTGGAAAGCCAAAGAGCATCCTCAAGCGAGTGAAAAACCGCAGTATGAAGATATCCATATGCCAAAAAGCACGAGCATGGGCTTTTGGATTGCGATGTTTGCCGGTGTGTTTGGCTTTGCCATGGTATGGAATATCATCTGGTTATGCTTTGCCTCTGCCATCATTACTTTGGCATGCATCATCATTCGCGCCTTTGATTTCAACACGGATTACTACGTGAAAGCCTCTGAGGTGGCTGAAACAGAAGCGAAACTGGCAGGAGGAGCAAAATAATGAGTACTGCAGCGGTTCATCATCACGACCACCAGCATGAAACGGATTCAAAAGTCTATTTTGGCTTTTGGGTCTATATCTTAAGCGACTGCATCTTGTTTGCTTCGCTATTCGCATGCTACGCGGTACTTCAACACAACACCTTCGGTGGCGTGGGCATTCGTCAAATCGCGAGTTTACCTTACGTTTTGGTTTCAACGTTTTTGCTCCTAACCAGTAGCTTGACCTGCGGCCTTGGCTTTTTGGCTCTGCATAATCGCAGCCGAACCGCCTTAATGACCTGGCTCGGTGTGACATTCATCTTGGGCTTGTGCTTCTTGCTCATGGAGTGGCACGAGTTTTCTTACCTTGTGCACACCGGCAATAGCTGGCAGCGCAGTGCGTTCTTGTCCGCTTTCTTTACGCTAGTCGGTGGCCACGGTGCTCACGTGTTCTTCGGCTTGATTTGGTTGGTCGTGCTCTTTATTCAGCTCGGCATGAAAGGTATTACGCCCATCATGAAGCGCCGCGTGGTGTGCTTTAGCTTGTTCTGGCACTTTTTGGATATCGTGTGGATCTTTATCTTCACCATCGTTTACTTAATGGGGGCAGTATCATGAATGACACTCAAGGTATTATCGTCACAAAAGATAAACCCGGCCGTAAAATTTTACTGTCTTATTTATTGGGTTTTTTGATTTGCGCTGTACTTTCAGTCATCTCATTTTTGATTGTTCAACATAAATTGTTGTCAACCGGTGCAACATACATTGCCTTGACAGTGTTTGTGGCGGCTCAAATGCTTACGCAAATTATTTGCTTTTTACGATTGAACTCGCGATCAGAAGAGGGCATGTGGAATTTGATGTCCTTTGTCTTTACGATTGTCGTGATTGTGATTTTAGTGGTCGGTACACTATGGATTATGTACAACCTTAACTACAACATGGTCCACTGATAGTGCGATCGCTGTCGGTCATCAAACCCGGCATCATCGTCGGCAATATCATTACGCTCTGCGGTGGCTACTTCTTAGGAAGTCGCCACCCTTTTCATTATGGCTCACTGTTTATTGCCATGCTCGGCATGGCCTTGGTGATTGCCTCAGGTTGTACGCTCAATAATATTATCGATCGCGATATTGACAGTGTGATGGAGCGCACCAAAAAACGGGTGTTAGTCACAGGGGCTTTGTCGATTCAACGAGCGTGGGTTTACACCGTCGCTTTTGCTGCCTTGGGCTTTTTGGTGTTGTACTTCGGCACCAACGGTTTAACCACCTTGGCCTCGCTTGTAGGCTTAGTGGTTTACATTGGCACGTACACACTGTGGAGCAAGCGCAAGTCGATCCACAGCACGCTAATTGGCGGTGTAGCCGGCGCAATGCCGCCTGTGGTGGGTTATTGCGCGGCAACCAATCAACTCGATAGTGGTGCGCTGATTGCCTTCTTGGTGCTGCTGGTTTGGCAAATCCCGCACTTTTACGCGATCGCCATTTTTCGCCTGGGGGATTTCTCTAAAGCTGAGCTTCCGGTCATGCCGCTTAAGCGCGGCGTCAAAGCCACCAAGCGTAGCATTTTAAGCTACATCGGCCTGTTTACCTTCGTCGCCTTGTTGCCGACGTTTCTAGGTTACACAGGGTTTCCTTATTTAATTATCGCACTTTTAGTGTGTTTGGCGTGGTTTGTGATCGCACTCAAAGGCTTTAAGGCGCAGGAACCGGAAGCTGAACGCGCTTGGGCGCGCAAAGTGTTTTTCTTTTCGATCATCGTGATCACCGTACTCAGTTTTGCCATGGCCATTAAATAACGCAAAGGGGAATAGGAGATGCAGGTTTTCTTATCACTGATATATGTATGCTTAGCAGGCGTGTTTAATGGTTCTTTTGCTCTGCCCACAAAAAAAATTCGTCACTGGCGCTTTGAAAATATCTGGCTGAATTATGCCTTTTGGGCGTTTCTTATTTTTCCGTGGCTATTCATGTTCATTGTAAGCCCAGAGTCTTACGCAGTGTATCACCACGCCAGCACCGAGGCGATTACCATTATGTTCATTGGCGGTTTGTTGTTCGGCATTGGCCAGGTATGCTTTGCCAATGCGCTGAACATGATTGGCTTAGGCCTAGGCTTTTTGATTAATATTGGTCTAGGCACAGGCTTGGGCTTTTTAATGCCGCTGATTGTACTACACCCCGAGAAAATCTTTACCACAGCTGGTTTACTCACGCTGCTTGGCACACTCTTTATTATCATCGGTTTAATTTACGCATTCTTTGCAGGCAAGTTTCGTGATCAGAAAATCCAAAAGCAGAAAGAAGCCAGTGGGCACTTTCAACTTGGTGTGTTGCTCGCGATCATCGCCGGTGTGTTCTCTGCCGGGCAAAACTTTACCTTTGCTGCCACAGCGTCTATGCAACAAGACGCCTTGGCTTCCGGTATTAACACCTTTTCTGCGGCCAATGTGATTTGGCCCGGATTTCTGCTCGCAAGCTTCTTGCCGTACGCGGTGTACATGATCATCTTACATATTCGCCATCAATCCTTTGTAAACTACAAACCTGTGCACATCATTCGTTACACGCCGCTCGCGATCATCATGGGCGTGTTTTGGTATTTTTCATTGATGATTTACAGCAAAGCCTCCTTAATGATCGGCACACTGGGGCCAGTGATCGCTTGGCCATTGTTCATGGTCATGATTATTTTAAGTGCGAATTTTTGGAGCTTTCAGTCTGGTGAGTGGCGCGAAGCAGGCAAGCGTGCGTATCATTTAAAAATTCGCGGTGTATTTTGCTTGGTGCTGGCCTTTATTATTCTTGCGATCGGTGTGGGGTGCCACTAGTGTCGCATTTTATCGGCATTGAAGCCGGCGGCACCAAGTTTGTGGTGGCGCATGGGCCAGATGGCCTTCACCTTTCGGATCGTCATGTGATCGCCACCACAACCCCTGATGAAACCATGGCGCAGGTGCTCGATTACATTAGCCAAATTCAGCGTGAGCACACAGTCAGCGCCATCGGTGCTGGCGTCTTTGGCCCGCTCGATCCTGACCCCAGCTCGCCACACTATGGCCACATCACCACCACACCCAAAAAAGCCTGGCAACAGTTTAATTTTGTGGGTTTTTTGCAGGAAGCCACGGGGTTGCCGATTGGGTTTGATACGGATGTGAATGCCGCGGCTTTAGGGGAACACCGCTGGGGTGCAGCACAAGGTCTGAGTGATTTTGTTTACATCACTGTCGGCACGGGTATTGGTGGCGGTGCTATGGTCAATGGCAAGCTTTTACACGGCGCTATGCACACGGAAATGGGGCATATGCTGATGCCGCAGGACCTTGCAAAAGATCCTTTTGAAGGCGTGTGTCCTTTTCACCATAATTGTCTCGAAGGCTTGGCTTCGGGTCCCGCGATGATGAAACGTTGGCATGTTGAATCAGCGCTAGATTTACCAGCTGACCATGTTGCCTGGGCATTGGAATCCGATTATTTAGCCGCAGCTGCGGCAAACTACACCTTTTGTTTATCGCCTAAGCGTATTATTTTCGGAGGCGGGGTCATGAACCATCCAGGCCTGATTGAAAAAATTTGCCCTAAAACCCTACAGGCTATTGCGGGTTATGTGAAAAATGCTACGGTAACGGAAGGTATTAATGATTATATCGTGTTGCCAGGTTTAGGGGATAACGCAGGGATTGCAGGTGCGATTGCTTTGGCGGAGGGTAGCCTGGGTTGAAACGATGTAATGTAGCAACCGTCTTTGCGAGGAGCGAAGCGACGTGGCAATCTCCACGTTACTTAACAAGATTGCCGCACTCACTGTCGTTCGCTCGCAATGACAGTATCGGGTAGCCTGGGTTGAAACGATGTAATGTAGCAACCGTCTTTGCGAGGAGCGAAGCGACGTGGCAATCTCCACGTTACTTAACAAGATTGCCGCACTCACTGTCGTTCGCTCGCAATGACAGTATCGGGTAGCCTGTATTGAGCGTAGCGATAACCCGGGGAGAAATAAACCCTGGGTGATCACGCCTTCGGCGCTCAATCCCAGCTACAGATAAGTAAGGAAAAAAACATGCTGAATGAAACAGGTAAACTCTACGAACGCCCCTGGGGCAGTTACCAAACACTGGCGCTGCACTCTGGCTTTCAGGTCAAAATCCTCACGATTAACCCAGGCGGTCGTTTATCATTACAAAAACATTTCAAACGTTCTGAACATTGGATCGTGGTTAAAGGCATGCCAACACTTACGATAAACGACACGAAAAAAACCTATCAAGTGAATGAAGCAGTCTATATTCCAATCGAAGCACTGCACCGCATTGAAAATTTAAGCGACACGGCTTGCCAGCTGGTGGAAGTGCAAATTGGCGATTATCTCGGCGAGGATGATATTGAACGTGTCGAGGATGTTTACGGTCGACGTTAACAGGAGTTTCAAGGATGAATATACTCATTTGTGGTGCTAGCGGTTTTGTCGGACAAGCGCTGGTTAAAACCCTCAAAGATGAACACACGCTCACACTGCTTGGGCGCAACATAAATAAACTCAAGAAAACGTTTGGCGACGACCAGCCCTGCATGAGCTGGAATGACTTAAGCTGTGAAACATTAAAAACCTTTGACACGGTGATTAACTTAGCCGGTGAAAATATCGGCGACAAACGTTGGTCTAGTGCGCGCAAAAAGGCGATTCTTCAAAGTCGTGTATCCACCACACAACAACTCGCCACATTGTGCGCAAGTTTGGGCGAGCATAGTCCTAGGCTTTTAAACACCAGTGCGATTGGTATTTATGGTTTATCCTCAGACACCGTATTTAATGAACACTCAACCTTGCCAAACCCGCCGCGCGATTTTTTAAGTGAAGTAGGCCAAACCTGGGAAGCTGCACTTAAGCCCGCCATTAAAGCCCGTGTCAATGTGGTGATTATGCGCTTTGCTGTCGTGTTATCACCTGAAGGAGGTGCGATGAAAAAGCTTTTACCGAGCTTTAAGCTAGGTTTTGGCGCGGTTTTAGGCAGCGGCCAACAAGCCTTTAGCTGGATTGCTCTGGAAGATTTAACACGTGCGATCAGTTTTTTGTTGAATCACCCGGAACAACGCGGTGTGTTTAATTTGGTGGCTGACGATGTGGTCACACAAAAACAATTTGCACAGACCTTAGCAGGCGCACTGCATCGACCATGTTTCATGCACATGCCTGCAAGCGTAGTGAAAGGTTTATTTGGGCAAATGGGCGAGGAGCTTTTACTGCAAGGCCAGCGCGTGAAAAACACACGGCTTGCCAGCACAGGTTTTAACTTCAAGTACCCTACGCTAAACGAAGCATTCGAGGATTTTTTTAATCAATGACAAGCGTATTAGAACAGTGGCTATCACAGCTTGTGAGCTTCTTATGGGGCTTGCCTGCTGTGATTATTTTAAAACGCTCAATACCGGCGAAGCTTTTGCGAACGAGGGTTAAATTTGTTAAGGTGGGTATCACTGAAATGACACCAAACGACGATTTATCATGCGACTTTTATCACGGAAGAACCTTGCAGCCAGTCTTGGCAATGTCGTTGAATGGTACGATTTTTGTTTATACGGCTATTTTGCCGCCTATATTGCCACCGCGTTTTTCCCCAGCCACAGCCACTACTTATCGCTAATGGCCGCTTTTTTGGCCTTTGGCCTGGGCTATATTATGCGCCCGATTGGTGGAGTAATTTTCGGCCATATTGGCGATCATTACGGGCAGGGCAAAGCACTGTACTTATCGATTTCCTTGATCGCGTTTCCGACTTTTCTGATTGGCGCATTACCCACAGAGGCGAAAATCGGCATAACAGCGCCCATTCTTTTAGTGGTATTTCGCATTGTCCAAGGGCTATCCGTTGGTGGGCAGTACAGCGGTGCGCTTGCTGTGCTTCGCAATAACCAAAAACCGAGGCGTGGCGCACAGGGCGCGGCCATGGCGTATATCGGTTGCATGTTTGGTTTTTTGCTGGCGTCATTTGTTGGCTTTCTCAGCACACGTTTTTTTCATGATCAATGGGCTTGGCGCCTGCCATTTTTAGCCACACTGATCATGATTCCGCCCTTATTGTTAACGCGCCGCTCGCTCATCAGCCTGCATATACCGACGAAAAAACGAACGGATCAACCGGCTCCAATTGTCGAGCTCATCTCACGACACCCAGGCTTAACGTTTCGCGTGACGATTCTAGCCTGTTTTGGTGGTGTGTATTACTCGAGCTTTTTCGTGTTTATTATTTCGTATATGAAAGTCACGGCACACATTGCCATGCACGATGTCTTTGTGATTAATATGCTGTGTTTGATGTCATCAGCCGTCGCGATTATGTATTTCGCACGCCTTGCGGATCGAATAGGGCGAAAGCCGATTATTGTCGCCAGTTCCTTGGGGTTGGCAATACTCACGGTACCGAGCTTTTTATTGATCGATACGGCGCATTTATCCCTGGCATTTTTAGGCATGTGGTTGCTGACCACGGCAAACACCGCGTTTATGGCGGCTTGTGCAGTGGTTTATGTTGAAATGTTTCCCAAGCGTGTTCAGTTCACAGGCTGCTCATTAGCCTACAATATCGGCGCCGGTGTCATTGGTGGGCTAACACCCGCGGCCTTAAGTTATTTATTTCACCTGGGGCATTTAGGGTTGATGGCGGGCTTTATCGTCGCCGTCGCGGCTCTCGCTGCGTTTTTTATCAGCCGCTGCATTCCAGAAACCTTACCTAATGTCAGCGTACGCCACGCTAGCGGCGTATGCTCGGAACAGGAATAATTAACGATACGCCGGCGCGCTCGCATGCCTTGTGTGATGTGCTCGAGGCTCCCAGCGGCCCGGTGTTAAAACCATTTTACCTTTGATTTTTGCAAGCGAAAACTGAAGGGGTTGAGGCCAAGTTGTTTATTATTTGAGGCGAATAGCTAACCCTATTTAACGAAAATAATGAGCAATTTGGACCCATTTCACTCAGTTTGCAGCGTGAAAATCAATTGTAAACAAATGAAATGGACTCGCTCCTCTTTTAAAACGGCGTCATAATAAATGCGCCAAAGTGGTCTCGGTGGACCGCTTGAAATTAACGAAGAGAAGGAGTCCGATATGAATATTACACTAGTAGGTATTGATGTGGCAAAAACTGTTTTTCAATTGTGTTGTGCCAATGAACATGGAAAGATTATTGCACGAAAACGTCTGCAACGAGCCCAACTTTTACAAAAAATCAGTCAAATTCTGCCTTGCACCATTGTGATGGAAGCGTGTGGTAGCGCCAATTACTGGGCTAGGGAGTTTGAACAACTGGGGCATACCGTTAAGTTAATTGCGCCACAGTATGTGAAGCCTTTTGTCAAAGGGAATAAAAATGACTATCGTGATGCCGAAGCCATTGTTGAGGCAGCACAACGTCCTCACATGCGGTTTGTTACCCACAAAACCGTCGAGCAGCAAGATTTACAAAGCCTACTCAGAATACGGGAAATGTATGTCACCATGCGCACCCGGGCGACTAACCAGCTACGAGGTTTGCTGGCAGAATATGGGCATGCTATTCCTCAAGGATTAGCCACGCTTCGAAAAGTATTGCCTAAGCTTTATGATCGAGAGGTTATCAATGGGTTAAGTGTTCAACTAAAGGCTTTGTTGGAGCAACAATACAACACCTTGTTGCAGTTAGACCAGGAGATCGCTGTTTGCGACAATAAGCTGAAAGCATTCGTTAAAAAAGATGATCGTTGTGAACGCTTAATGGAAATTCCAGGTATCGGTGTTATTTCAGCAGCAGCGTTAGTTGCTTTGGTGGGGACGGGTGCTGGCTTTAAAAATGGACGTCATTTTGCTGCTTATCTAGGCTTAGTGCCCAAGCAGCATTCAAGCGGTAACACACAAAAGCTACTGGGTATTAGCAAACGTGGTGATGAGTTTGCTAGACGCATGTTGATTCATGGCGCCAGGTCTGTGGTGATCAGAAGTAAAAATAAACCAAGTATTCGATCAACCTGGGTGGAGCGTCTTAGAAATGAAAAAGGCATCAATCGAGCTTGTGTCGCGTTAGCGAATAAAAACGCCCGTATTGCAATGGCTATATTATTAAGCGGGGAGCGCTATCAGGAAGCTGCTTAGCACGTGCTGAAAAGAAGATAGTGCTTGGATATTAACTTAAGACACGTTCTGTGAATTGCGAGGAATAGAATCAACGTGATGACAAAATAGGTAAGACCAGCGTTTTCAAAACCTGACTAGGGTCTAGGCTTTTTATGAATAGCCGTTCGACAGATAAGGAGAAAGCGCGCGCATTTCATTAGGGCGCCAGTGATTGAGCTAAGTCACCCCTGAGACGCCGGATATAAGGTCGCAATCTATACCATTTTTAATCACAACGTATTTTATTCTTTACAATACGGAGCGAGTCCATATAAGACCCTATTCATCGGACAGCTTTTTATCCTTCGCAGAACGGTGGCGCTCACGCCGCTCGATATCGATATAGCGATCGGTGATGGCGCCGCTGCTGTGGCCGGCATCATCACGCACATGCTCGCGCGGACGAATTTTCACATCGTCTGAAATCCCCGTGTGGCGCAACCAGTGAACAGTAGCTTCACAAAGTTGAGCGGCATCATCCGCAAAGCCATCGGCGTGTAAGCGCTTAATCGACTCATCAAAACAGGCTTGGACAATCTTGCGGATAAAGGACGTATTGCTGATCGCACCGTGGCCACGCACCTTGGGTATGAGCGGTGAATGGTCGGCCGGCGAGGGCAGCGGCGTGAGGTTTAAATGCACGCGCCAGCGGCGCAGCACATTGAGCATGGCATCGCTCACGGCAATCTCACGCTCTTTATTGCCTTTACCCACCACGGTGAACCACCAATTTCCATCATGATCTCGACTAAAATCACCCATGGTCGGGGTCCAGCGATCACTGGCAGCAAGCTCTGAGATCCGCAAATACATTAAATACAAAGCCGAAAGTATAAATAGCGTGCGTTCATGCTTATCGGGGTTTTCTTCAGCCATGAGTCTGGCTGTTTCAATCACGTAGCCCCATTGCAGCTCGCTTAAGCGGCGGATCTTGGGCTTGCCTTGGCGCTTTCGCAAATACTTACTTTTTTGGCGAATATGGGCGATGGGGTTAACTTCCGTCGCTTCTTCTTGGATCAAAAAATTATAATAAGAACTGAGGATTGCAAAGATTTCTTTAAGTGCCACCTCAGATAAAACATAAGCTTTAACATCAGCTTTCTCGCCTTGCTTGCTGCGCGATTTAGGCAGAGTGACCACAAAAGGACGCCAATCCGGATTGGCTTTGCGTGTGCCATCTTGGCTTAAAAAGCGCGGTACTTTTTTCACGGAAATCCAATCTTCCGGTGGTTTCTGGCAAAAATAGAGATAGGCTTCGATATCGGCTCGTCTCAGTGCGCATACTGACTTTTTGGGGTATCGCCAGGCCCAATGCAACAATCGCTCGGCTTCGCGCCGGTAGGCGTTAAACGTCGCCTGGCTGCCGTTGTAGCTGGTTAAAAACGCGATACTGTACTGGAAGTCTTTGGCGGCAAACGCCGGGTAGCGCGACCAATCGGGCGCTGTGTTTTCCTCGATACGATCGACCGTGTCAAAGAGCGGTAAAATTGTGCTTGATGACACCATAGAAACCCTCGAAACCCAGAGCGTCATTTTTACGTATTTTCAGGAAGTTTGCTATACTCACCGACTGTTAATTTCACCAGGAAGCCAGATATGAAAGTCTTTGTTGCTATTTCACTTATAAGCCTCATCACACTCAGCGCCATCGCTGGCCCTGCATCAACAGGTGTTAACCCTAAGATCACAGAGTCTGTCAGCATTTCTAATGTGAAATCCGTGGCTGAGCAACCGGCGGGGGTTGATACTCAAGTCACAGACGGAGTCACCCAGGCGAATACAAAAGTCTTAAGCGACAGTGCCGCAGATGGCATGGTGCAAACCTCTCAACAAAATCCGCCATCCACTGGGGTCTATTTCGGCGGCGGACTAGCCGTAGGCACAACGAGCAATTAAACTGGCGTTTGATTTAAGCGCGCCGAAATCTCGCCGATTAAGCGATCTTTCTCGCTCCAGAGTTCATTCACCCAGCGCTGGAACACTTCGCGATAGTGTTTGTCGTTATCGTAGTCGCCGCGCAAGAAATCGGCGATAGGGCGCAAGTCAATATTCACACACACTTCGCGTGCTTTACCCGTGAAAAGCTCCCAGATGCTCGAGCGCCCACCTTGATAAACCACGGTGACATCTAAAAACGCTTTGACTTGATCGCCCATGGCCGATAAAGCATGAGCCAATCCGCCGGCGCGCGGTTTTAATAAGTGCCTATACGGTGAGCCTTGCCTGTCGTGTTTTTCTTGCGTATAGCGTGTGCCCTCAATAAAGCTGACCAATGAAACCGGAAAACGACGGTATCGCTCGCAACTTTTTCGTGTGCTTTTTACATCCAAACCGCGTTTTTTAGGGTGTTTCTCAAGGTAGGCTTTACTGAAACGACGCATCATGGGAAAACCCAAGAGGTAACAGCCTTGCCCTAAAAACGGAAACCACACCAGCTCTCGCTTCATCATGTACACGGAAGGTGAAGCGATGCGACCGATCGCTCGTTGTACGATCATAATATCAGCCCACGTTTGGTGATTGGCCAAGACAATATACGACTGCAATTTGCTGACACTGGCATTTTGCTGGATGCGAATTTTCAACTTGGTGAGATTGGCCAAAACTGCATCGCTCACAAAGTTCCAAGCCCCAGGGATTTGGCGATAACGGCGGGTGAAAAAATCACGCCATGCACGTGCAGGGATCAAGTATTGAAACGGAGCCAAAGCTAAAATATAAAAAAATAACACCATCACCAGCAAAACATGCAACAGTATGGCTAATACACCACGAACAGGGCCAGGTAAAAAACGTAGCATAGGTCTTGTTTCCTAATTAACTGCAGCCATTATACGAGCTACAGCTCACGAATAAAGGGATTTCTTGCTTAGACCAGGATCACTTCATTAAATTTAAACAAAAAATTTTTAATGACGCAGCCCTGTATTCAGGCCTGCTGGGACAGGGTTTGGATGGTGATGGTGTAATGCAGCCAACGATTATTGAGAACAATTTGACCTTGCCAGGGGTTGCGATATTGGTAACGAATGGTCACTATCGGCTGGCCTTTGAGTACAAACTCGCGCAAGTGTGGTGCAAAGCGTGCATGAACATTCGTGCCTTTAAGCATAGTTTGAATGACAGTAGGCGAAGCATAGGTGAGCACAAAATCCAACAACACATGTTTCACGCCCAAAGACGCATTGGGCATGGGCAAGCTACTGCTGTGAATTTGCCTGCCATCGTAGCGCAGCGAAAATAGACTGCCGCCCCAAGGGGCTAACGCCACCATCACGATACGCTGTGGGTTTGCCTCAAGCTCAACTTGCGCGGTTTTACTCTGCGACTGCCCGTTAATACGGTAACGTGCACTGAGTAACTGGGTTGCTTTAATGTTTAAACCAAGTTGTTGCGGTGTGGGCAAAGTGACAGCCTGTTTGGGCGCGATAAATAACTGGGGCGCATCGACCTGTTTTTTTGACAATAGCGCAGAGCAAGCAGCCAAGGGCAAGCAGGATAGCGTAATAATAAGGCGTTTAAACATGGTGTTCATTCCCTTTAAAGCGTGAAACCCAAGGCGATAGCAGCCAGGCCACAAGGATACCCACCCCAACAGTGAGCCCAAAAAAGCCCACAGCCGGGGTGGCGCTAAACGCTAATAAACCAAAAGACAATATCGTAACCAAGGCCGACAAAGTAATCGCAAGCATTGTACTTTCAAGCCGTCCGCGCGTTTCAGCAAAAAAGACCACGTAATCCACCGAAATGCCCAGCACTAACATTAGCGCGAGCACACTGAATAAGGTCACCGGCCAGCCAAGATAGCCCAAGCAGGCCAGGCTTGTCAGGCTCGCCAATAACGGCGGCAAAATGTAGACAAAGGCCTTTTGCCGATAGCGATATAAAAAACCCAAAAAAACCAGCGCATAAATCAATACGAGCAGGTAGGACAAGCGTTGACGATACACTTTAAAAACCTGGCTTAGGCTATCTGCGCGATCGATCCAGGTCACGCCTGGCTGATGCTTTAAGAGCACTGACAACGATGTCGACGGTATTTGGTTTGAAACCAAGATCGCTGTGAAATAGTGATCGCCGATGCGGCCCAACCAAAGGTAGCGCAAGCGTTGGGAGGCCGGAGATGACAGCCAATCCTTGACCGTCATAGACCGAGCGGGTGCATTGATTGCCTGATGATACAGTGGCTCAATGAGCTCGGGCTTTAAGTGAATCTTCTGAAAATACGTTTTAAGACCTTGCTGATATGTTTTAACGATTAGCTCGTGATCATGGTGTTGCTGTGTTTGCGTCGGTAGGTATTGGGCGACAGATAACGCGGATGAAGCCACCGAGGCGTAATGCTGTTGTATCTTCTTTAGACAATGGCTTGCGTGCGTCAGCGTTTCTTCAGGTGTTTTACCTGAAACGAGGATCATGTTTTGGCTAAAATGATTACCGATAATCGCCTGAAGCCGTGAGGATTCTTTAACGAGTGCGGCAGGCAGGGCTTGCAAGCGTTGTATTTTATCGTCGGCGTGAAGTTTAAGCACGCCAAGGAAGATAAAAACCAGCAATAGAATTATCGATAAAATGAGTGAGCCTGCTGTGGCTTTTTTCCAAAGCGATAAATACCTTGAAACACAGGTGAGCAGGCGAGAAGACACCGGTTTGACCGGTTTTTTTAGCGCGCGAGGTAGAAAAGCAATGACCGTTAGAAAAGCGAAGAACAAACCCACCGCGCCAAATACCGCAAGCTGCTTCAGCCCTGGAAAGGGCAGGCAAGCCATAACGGCAAAAGCGACGATAATATTGAGCAAGCCCAAGCTGGTGCCGGGCAATATCCGCTGTAGGCAGGCCAATACATTCCAAGACGCACCCCCTAGCATCCGATCCGATAAAAAGAAAAACGCGTAGTCCACACAAATACCGATGAGACTCGCACCAAATACCAGTGCTAATAGATTGATACTGCCGAATACCCATTCGCACACTAAAAAGCCTGCCACAATACCGACTATCGCTGAAAATAGCGTGAAAAACAAAGGCGATAAGCCACGAAACACCCAAAGCATCAGCAAGATAATACCAATGATCGACCCGATGCCGATTAAGCGGATATCGTGCTGCGCACTCTGTGCACCGGCTTGTGCAAAAAAGACCATCCCCGTGGTGAGTATTGTGCTGCCAGGGTAGGCTTTTTCCACAGCGTGCTTAACCCGCGCAATCTCATTCACCACCGCTTGTTGGTTGCCAAGATTAAAGCTGCCATTACGTAATTCGGCGTTAATCATCACGTAGTGAATGGCGCGAGACTGAGCGACCAAATACCCATTCGATAAATTTAAGTGAGTGGCAGGCTTTGGCAGAGAAAAAAGATAATGCTGAAATAAAAATAGCGGATCAGTTTTTAGCACACCATCGCTATTAGCCCCCATCGGGTTGTAAAAACTTTGCAGCGCTTGCACATAAATGGCGGCCGTGTTGTTGGCTTGCATCAAGGCTCTGTCGCTAGGTGAAAGCAAGGCATAACGATAGGGGAAATACAACGCCGCCCAGGCGGCTTGTTCAGACGTTTCGACTTTATCTTGAATAGAAACAAATAAGCCGCTTTGACTCAGTGCATTTGAAAATAAGCTGGCCGAGGCAATGGCCTTTTGTTCAGAAGCTTGCCCAATCAGCACCACCACTTGTCGGCTCATACGTGAAGAAAAGCGATCGATGGCGGTTTGAGTATTCGCTGGGTATTGATTTTTCGGCAGTAAAGACAATAAATTTGTGTTGATGTCAAAGCCGCCCAGCCAGCCTTTGCCCAACAGCAGCAATAAACCCAGGCAAAGGATAAGCCACAGGTAAAAAAGTGCGTTGTGCTGACGCTTGGATATCTTCATGAAGTCTGGCTACGTATTTTACTAAACAGTAAAGTCATCGTGTTGGCCTGGGTATCATTAACGATCACTTGTGTAATATATCGACCACCGCTTAGTACAATGGAGCGAATCACTTTGTTAATCGGCGAGGACTTGGGTGTCAGTGTCAATGACCAAGCGCTGGTGGTGCCAGAAAATTTCAGCTTAAACGTTTGCTGGATTTGATTAAGGTTCCCTTGAAAAGTCGACAAAAAAACCCGGGTAAAGCTAAAAACTACAGGCTGTTGGTCTTGGGTAATAACCGTTGGCGGCATCCCAGGAAACGTTTGGCTGATACTGTGCGCTGTCACACGCATCGTCGATTTAAACGGCGTGACTTGCTGCCAGGTCAAGCCTTTCGATTGAGACAGTGTGAAATGCCCTGTGGAAACCGCGGGTGAAGAGAGAAGTTTCATGTGGCGTATTTGCTTGAAATCGCCAGAGATAGCCGTGTCTTTGGATAACTGCGCTTTAACTTGCTCAAATGCAGCAGGCGAGGCTTGCGCTAAAGTGCATAAACCGCCTAACGAGCAAATCAAGATACTGCGTTGAGATAAAATTTTTATCATGCGTTTTTCAAGGCCTCAATTTTATCCAATAGTGCTTTTGGTGAAGCGTAACACATCGTTTTCTCTGCCATATTCACAGCCACTTGGATGGTATACGCCACAGACAGTTTCTCACCCGTGTTTGCATCTTCAATGCGATAATCAATTTTCAAGCGATTTTCATGCTCAACGAGCTCACTGATAATGTGAATGCGTTGTTGAAAGTGCAAAGGCTTAACGTATTTGATACGCATATCCACCACCGGCCAAGCATAACCTGAGGCTTTCATGTCCACGTAGTTATAACCTAACTTATCCAGCAGCTCACAGCGTGCCATTTCAAAATATTTTGCGTAATGGCCATGCCAAACTATTTCGATAGAGTCCACATCAAAGAAAGGGATGGTGAGTTCTGTTTCACACCGCAATAAAGGCTCATTCATCCGTGTATAGGCTCCCAGATTATTCGCTCACCAGCACTATACCCGACAAGAGGGTGAAGATCACGCCTTGCCATCTTGCTTTTCCTGCTCCGTCGGGACTTGCCAAAAGTCAAAAAAATTAAACCATTGGTAAGGGTACTGCTGACAATACTGACTTAGAAGCTTCGCATAGTGTTCAATGGCTGAGCGAAGCTTTTCATCTCGCTGAGGCCTTGAGATATCCAGCCGATCAGCGAAGGGCTCAAAAACGAGCTTAAAGCGTTTTTTACCGGTTTTAAGACAGAGCATAAAATACGCGGGACAGGCTAACACGCCAGCCAAGGTAAACGGGCCTTTCGGAAAATACGCAGATTCACCTAAAAAATCGACCGCAATGGATTGGGTGGGATTAGCAATGGCAGTACGATCGCCCACAATCACAATGTGCTCACCGGCATCCACTTTTTCTTTTAAGCGCACAGCCATCGCGGCATCCAGCTCTTCGGTTTCAATCAGATTAAGCCGATAGCTTGGGTTGATGGTTTGCAGCAAGTCATTCACGCGCTTGGCGTGTTTTGTAAACACAATCGCATTAAATGTGCGATCGGGCAAAAGGCTAGAGATGGCGCGCGCAATATCGATATTGCCGAGATGGGCTGTAAAAATCACACACCCGCGCGATTCGTTCAGTAACAACGTTTTATTAGGAAAATCCAGTTGCTCATGTGAGATATCGCCACTCCAACACGCAAGTTTATCCAAGACCATATCGGCAAAGGCATGAAAATGTTTAAACACCGATAAAGGTTTTTTAGATGGAACATGCAAGAGATAGCGTTTTGAATAAGATCGCATGCTAGCCTGTGTCAGGTAATAACCGAGCGTAATCGGATACAGCATGAGCCGCAGGAAAGGATCGCCTGCATAGCGATACAGTAAAACGCCGGATTTTAAGAAAAAGTGATTACCTGTTTCGCTAATGTTAGACCAATGCGTAGTTTTTTTTCGTGCAAGCGCACGCTTTAGCAATGAAGGAAAACGCGGCAACATGCCCAAAAAAAGCTTGGTGTGTAGCCAGCTAATCCCCACATTGTCTTTAAACAGTCGAAAATGTGAGACACCGTCTTTAGGGTAAGTGACTCGCGTAGGCCAAGAAACAATCGGAACACCCAGCCAAAACAGTTTAACCAGTATATCAATATCAAAGCCCATACGAGTCGCTAGCTTTTGACGAGAAATAAGCTGCATCACCGGCTCCAAAGGGTAAGCGCGAAATCCGCACATAGCATCATCGATAGCTAAGGACACGGTTTCAATCGCACACCAAAAATTAGTGACTTTCCTGCCGTGCACACGACTCTTTGGGGCGCTTTCATCGTAAATCGGCACGCCATTAATCACTGAAGTGGGATTATGGTTTATGAGCGATAAACATTCACCCAAGGCTTCAATATCATGCTGGCCATCGGCGTCGACTTGGATAGCGTGTGTAAAACCAGAGCCAAACGCCGCTTTCATGCCAGCGATCACCGCAGCGCCTTTGCCTTGATTATTATCCAAACGAACCAAGCGTAGGTGTTCGGCTTTTGCAAGCGTCTCTAAGGTTTGACGCGTTTCTGACTCACTGCCATCATCGATCAGAAGGCAGGGCAGATTAAACCGGTTTAGTCGTTCGATCACTGACGTTAGAGCGTGGCCATGATTATACACGGGGATGATGACACAGACGTTCATTTTACCTTCCCCGATGAATACTCCTTGCCGTGTCGATCTGAATAAGAAAACCTCCAAGAAGATTTTTCTTTTGAAAGCACTAGCTTTAGCACTGTATTAGGCTGAATAACGCGTGTAAATTTCATATTTTCGATATGCGTCACACTCGAAAAGCTCGGATCGAAAAACTGTTGAATCAGCTGTGAAATAATATGCAACTGCGCCACACCCGGCAGAATAGGCTGGTTTTCAAAATGCCCTTTAAAATACACCAAGCCCGGCCTGATGTTCATCACGATTGAAGCAGCATGAGCATCACAGTGACCGTCTAAAATATCGAGCTGATATTGGTTAAAATAAGATTGAGTCGCGTCGTCAGTGAGCTTGCCTTGTGGGTTTTGTGGTAAATTATCGATGAAACGAAATTGTTTTGGTACGATAACGGTATCGAAATACCCATTCATTGCTAAGGTTAATTCAGCACAAAACGCAAAACGCCCCTTATCAACAAACGCTTCAACGCCTTTTTCATTAAGCACAAGCAGCGCAGCCGTGCATTCTCGCGCTTGATTTAGCACCGTAACAGCTGCCTGTGCAATACCAGGCAAAGAGGATAGGCGGTGCTCAAGCTCACATAAAGAGACACGTTTGCCTTCAACTTTCACGACCCGGCTCGCACGCCCCAACAACTCAAAGTGTTTTTCATCCACAGTGCGAATCGTATCACTCATCATGTAGTCTGACTCTGCTATGTCAGAAAAAGGCGAGCGGACGTGTATACACTGCTTGCTTTCATCTTCATGAAAGCGGATGGTTGGAAAGACCTCAAAGACTTCATTACGCAAAGACTGTTGCCTAAACGCGACCGCACCGGTTTCTGTGCTACCAAAAATTTCTATAGGCCAAAGAGTGAGCGCTTGATGGAGTTGATTCGCCACGGAGTAACGTAAGGCACTGCCTGCAGAAAAGATAGCGTGTATGCTGTGTGGTGGACACGCTTCAAGGTGCAAGCGCGACAAAAATGCGGGGCTACTGATAAACACGCTTGGACTGGTATTTAATAGATCACGCCTGAATTCTGCCTGATGCTGTATCCGCTCGAGCCTAACCACGCGGCCAAACATTAACGGCCAAAGTAGGCCAAAGGTCAGACCATAAATATGTTGGTGGGACACGCTGCGATAAAACACACAGTCACGAAACGCCTCGTTGGCAAAGCTTGCTTCAAGCGCACAAAGCTCACGCACAAGCCCCGACCAAGAACGCTTCACACACTTGGGCTCTGCCGTACTGCCTGAGGTAAAAAAATGCAGGGTCGCCTGCTCGTCGAGCGAGGTGAGGTCGAATCCACTATTTGTAGCTTGGAATGTGTGCTGATCATCCAGGCAATCATCGTAAGCATGAGACAATAAGTGGAGTGTGCCAGATTGGTTATTTGGTAATACAACTGGCTCTGAACCTGCTAATAACACCGAAAACAAGGCCACCAAAAAATGATAAGGCTCATCAAAACACAGTGCGTAACGTTGTTTGGCCCGCAGCGTTTCCGTAAAACCTGCGATATCACGTAAAAAATCACGCGCAGTGATTTCACCCTCTTTATTTAAAAACAGTATTTTTTCGGGTAAGTCTAAAGCATTTTCGAGAAATTGAGTGATCATACCATCACCCGCTTAAAGAAAGGGCGAACACAGTATTCTATCAAAAACAAGGCCGCGATAAGCAGGTAAGATAAACCACCAGCATAAAACGCCCAGGCCGCCGTGCTCGCAAAACAGGCAAGGTAGGCTGCTATGGCCGCGTTAATGATAAAAAACACGCACCAAATTTTTGTGACCCAGCGAGTATAACGCACGCCGGCTTTGGGAAGGTTCGGTTCTTTCCATCGTGCCATACGCTCAATGACTGTTTGCTTTTGAAATAGCGATGATGCGAAAACCACAAAAAACAAAAAACTGACGAACACCGGATAAAGCTTCATGAGCAGCAGTGAGTTGCTCAGTGCAGCAATGCCGCAAATGACAATACCAAGGAGGCTTAAGCTTAGCGCGAAGGTTTTACCTAATACGCCAAGCGATTCTTTGTTTGATAGTAGGTAGTAGCGCAAAAGCAATAAAAACGCCAGCGCTAATGGAATGTAGCGTGGGAAACCTAGATGAAAACCGAGATAAACGAGAACAGGGTAAGCGACAACAAAGACAGCGACGAGCCCATTCAGCCAAAACTTCATGGCCTTTCTAGCTCGGCATAAATCACATTAACGACATCATTAACGGTTTTTACCGATTTAAATTCTTCAGGGTTGAACTTGCGATCTGTGAGTGTTTGCAAATGCACAATCAAGTCCACTGCATCAATACTATCAAGATCCAACTCTTCATACAGCAAAGCCTCACCGTGAATGTTCTCAAGCGGTGTCTCAAAAAGTTCATGCAGCGTGCGTTTAAGTTGTTCGTACATTTCTGCTTTGGAAGGTGTTGTCATTATTTATCCTGCATTATTGTTATTAATATAATTTTTCAGTGTGTTCACGGAGGTAAAGTGCTTCGGCGTGTCAGGGTCATCGGCATTGACGGTGATGTTATAGCGCTTCTTTAGCGCTACACCGAGCTCTAGCGCATCGATAGAATCCAAGCCCAGGCCCTCGCCAAAGAGTGCGGCTTCACTGTCGATATCGTCAGGGCTTACATCTTCCAGGTTCAAGGTTTCAATGATGAGCTGTTTTATTTCAAGTTCAGTCACAGGCATATTATCGTTCTCTTTCAAAATACTCAGTTAGCGTGCGGGTAAGCTCTCTGGCCAAAATCGAGTAGGGCCTGCCTTCATCAATGAAGGTTGAAGGTTCAAGGCGCGGGCCGACAGTGATCGTAAGCTTAGGTTTTTCTTTGGAAATTTTATACCACTTCTCACCTTTTTCAAGAATAGTAGGGCGGCAATGAATAGAAATTAAGCGGATTGGGCGCGTGAGCCGTACAGCGACCTGCGCAGCCCCTCGCTCAAGCTTTAAAGGCTGGCCAGCGCGAGAACGTGTGCCTTCTGGAAACATGAGAAGGTTGTGGCCCTGTGTCAGGGTTGCATCTATCGCTTCAAAGGTTGAAGCATCTCGCCGATTGGGGATGTAGCCTGCGGCTTTGACCGCGCCGGAGAGAAAAAAATTATCCCATAAAGCCGCTTTAACCATCGTGTCGCAACGCCTCAGGCGTGAAACAATAAACACGTAGTCGAGCAGTGTAGGGTGGTTAGCCAACCATAAGCAGCCTTTATCGTCAGCCAATTTTTCAAAGCCGATAAAGTCCACCGATCCAAGCCTGAGCAAGCGAAGCAATAAGGTAAAACAGGCAAACGTTCGGCTGATCGCCGCTTGTGCTGCGTATTTTTTCGCTTGCTTTGAGGGTAGCAACCAGATGCAGGGAATAATGAGATAAGCCAGGACCAAGCCACCCAGGCCAAAGGTGGCAAAGGCTATGCCCGTGCCCAATAGGCGCCAGCAGCGGCTCACCGCCTTCGCCTCAAAACCAGTGAACCAAGCGAGAGTGGCTGGTCGCTAGCGGCAGAAAGCCAGGCGGCCATCGCAGGCGCCATAGGTGAAGTTGCTGTTTCACTCTCGCTTTGCGCAGCAGGGACAAGACTGAGTACGGTTCCATTATCCACTTCAGCCGGCAATCTCAACACTAAACCCAAGGCGTAGCGTTCATCGGGTGTGATGGCCAAATCTTCGAACTCAATGGGGATGTGATCATCGGCAATCAAAAATAAAACGGTATGTTCAGGGTTCAGTGATAAATAGGCCAGTACTTCCAGTAAGCCCATCGTCAAAGTATTTTCACCCGCAGCCAAGGCACTGATATTACATTGCAGGCTATTCATCAGGCTGTACTGACCGGCAGACGCATTATGGACAGCCAGTGAAAACTGTGTTGGGGAGAAGGGCTCTCCTTTTTCAATGGATTTGAGTAGGCCCATCGAGCGATCGAGCTCACCGTGTTGCGAACAGAACAGGGCATAATCAAACACACGCCCTTCAGACAGCTGCTGAGCCACTTCCAGGGATAATTTCATGGTGGTTGAACAACGTCGTCGCACCATCGCAGGAATGCGCGATGTTTGCACAGCGTCCGATGTGATAAAAGCCCAATCAAGGACGGCAATGTGCTGTGTATCTAGCTTTATCATTTTTTACATTGATTTTTGAAGCGGGCTATCTTACCATCTGCGCTTTATTTGATCAACGAAATGCAAGAAAAAGGCATGTCTTTACACCATCATCAACCCAGTAAACTCAGCGCGCTAGACGCCAAAACTGAAGCACTCAAGCTCGCCTTTGCCCCCATCAGCTTTCAAGCCGCCTATGCGCTCGTGAAACTCGGCATTTTATCGCTGATTGCGCAGCATGGCGATGAAGGTTTAAGTGTGAAAGCGATCAGTGAAACGCTCAAGCTCAGCGAGTATGGTGTGCAAGTGCTGCTGGATTTGGGCCTTGATTTAAGCCTGGTATGGCGAGACGGCGAGCACTACATACTCGACAAAGTGGGGCATTTTTTAGTGACGGATAGCATGGTGCAAGTGAACATGGATTTTTGCCAGGATGTTTGCTACCAGGGCATGGCCTCGCTCTTGGACTCGATCAAAACGGGCAAGCCTGAAGGCCTAAAAGTCTTTGGCGACTGGCCGACCATTTACCCGGCTTTATCGAGCTTACCGGAACTGGCGAAATCGAGCTGGCACGCCTTTGATCATTACTACTCGGATAAATCGTTTCCGGATATCTTGCCCGAAGTCTTCAAACAACCCGTCAAACGCTTGCTCGACGTCGGTGGCAATACGGGCAAGTGGGCGTTATCTTGCTTTAACTATGATCCGCATGTGCATGTCACGATTGCCGATTTACCTGAGCAACTCGCCGTTGCGTCTGCGAATGTTCAACAAGCGGGCTTTGCCGAGCGCTTTTCAACGCACCCGGTTAATTTACTCAACCCCGAGGCCTCACTGCCGACAGGCTACGATGTCATCTGGATGAGCCAGTTTCTGGATTGTTTTTCACTCGAAGAAATACACTCCGTTCTAATCCGCACCGCACAAGTGATGACACCCAACACCCGATTGTATATTTTGGAAACGCTCTGGGATCGGCAAGATTTTGAAGCGGCGAGTTTTACCATCAATTGCACGTCCTTGTATTTTACGTGCTTGGCCAATGGCAACAGCCGCATGTACGAATCGAAAAATTTTCTAGACGTTATTCGCACCTCTGGCTTATCCGTGGTGAGCGAAAAAGACGGTATCGGCGCAGGCCACACACTGTTGTGCTGCCGCTTGACCGAGTAGATCAGGACACCTACACTCAACAACATCATTTTAAAAGGGGTAATTATGATGAAAAAAACCATACTCACTGCGACATTGGCTGGTTTGGCTGCTATCGCGATTAGCCAGCAAGCCTTCGCCGATGATCGCGCGGGCAATTTATCAATTAAAGAGGCGATGAAACCTACTCTGGTTCAAAAAGCTAAATTGGGTGATTCCGTCTCGTTTTATTTCGGCAGTCAATCGCATCCCGCAGTGACTAAAAAACTGGGCTCAGCCATAGCTTTGCAAAACACCAACGCATTTTTAAAATCAGATTTTAATGCTTGCTCTTGGGGCTTTCTAGGCGCGTTGAAAAAATTGCGCAATCAAGCTGAAGAAGCGGGCGGCAATGCAGTGATTAACATCCAATCTTACTTCATGACCACGAAAAACAAACCGATGAGCAGCACCAAATACGTCACCTGCGCAATTGGTGCGGCGTCAGCCAGAATCGTTTTACGCGGTGATATCGTTAAGCTTAAAAATTAGCGAGGTATTCACCCCGCCGAATGCAAAATTGTTCGACATGAAACAATGAGCGTTGAGTGCTCGCGGCGCGTTTTGAACGTAATCAAGGCGCGCACAATCTTCAGCCGGTGTGTCTAAATTTAAGGTGGGCATGACCCAACCTTCTCGCATCATTTCAATGCCGAGCCAGGCTTCAATCGCGCCACACGCACCGAGCGTATGACCAAAATAACTTTTCAATGAACTGATGGGCGTACGATCGCCCAAGACCGCTAATGTCGCTGCCGATTCTGCACTATCACCGGTTTTCGTTGCCGTACCGTGCGCAGAAATAAAATCAATATCAGAAGGTGTAAGCTTAGCGTCTGACAAGGCTAGCTGCAGCGCAGCCTGCATGGTTTCAGAGGAAGGCTGCGTAATATGCTTCGCATCGCAATTCGTGCCAAAACCGACAATTTCCGCAAGAATAGTCGCGCCACGCGCTTTTGCATGCTCATAGGATTCCAAAATTAAGGTGGCCGAACCTTCACCGATCACCAACCCATCCCGGTCACGATCGAAAGGGCGAGGCGTGGTGTGTGGCTGAGTGTTTCGCTGGCTGGTCGCATACAAAGTATCAAACACGGCCACCTGACTGACACACAATTCTTCAGCGCCACCGGCAATCATCACGGTTTGATGACCGTGCTTAATGGCTTCGTAGGCATAACCGATCGCTTGGCTGCCCGACGTGCATGCACTCGAAGTTGGGATCACACGCCCTGTGAGCCCGAAAAAAACGGCCGCATTCACCGCGCAAGTGTGACTCATGGACTGCACATACGTGGTGGCCGTGACGCGACCCACGCGTTTTTCAAAATGAATCGCCGCCAAATCGCACAAAGGGGGTGTGCTACCCGAACAAGACCCGTAAGCCACGCCGACTTGGCCACCGGATAAAAAAGCCTTGTCAGCCAAAAGACCCGATTGCTCGAGCGCACGCTCACTCGCCACAACCGCGAGCTTGGCCACGCGACCCATCGCGCGCGTTTGCTTGCGTGTGTAATGGGATGGCACTGAAAAATTCATGACAGGCGCTGCGAGCAGGGTGTGCAGGCCTTTAATCTCTCGCCATTCCTGCATCACACGTACGCCATTGTGTTTGTTTTGCATCTGCGATCGAATGGTTTGCCAATCTTGACCTAAGGAAGTGATACCCGACATGCCTGTGATGACAACACGTTGTGTCATGCCAAACCTCCATTAATGGAGATGACCTGTCGTGTAATGTACGCGGCTTCATCGGACATTAAAAAATTAATCACATTCGCGACTTCTTCAGGCTTGCCCATGCGACGCGCAGGAATATGTTTAAGAATTTCATCGATGTGCGCACCTTCCACCATCGCGGTATCGATCAAGCCTGGCGCTACACAATTCACGGTGATTTTGCGCTTAGCGAGCTCAACAGCCAGGGCTTTTGTCGCCCCAATAATGCCGGCTTTTGCTGCGCTATAATTCACCTGGCCACGGTTACCGACTAAGCCTGAGACAGAAGAAAGCGTAATGATACGCCCACCATGACGCGACTGAATCATCGGCATCACGCAAGGGTGTATCACGTTATAAAAGCTATCCAAATTCGTGTGTACCACGCGCGTCCAATCGTTTTCTGTGAGGCTTGGAAACACCTCGTCTTTGCAAATACCTGCGTTACTCACCACACCGTAAAAGGCGCCGTGTTGCTCAATCAGTTGCTCGATCGCGACACGAGTCTGCGCTGCATTGCCAATATCAAATGACACAGTATCCGCCTTGCCGCCGTGTTGCGTGATGGCTTCAACAGTGGCCATAGCGCCAGCTTCATCGCGATGATAATGCACAGTAATATGAAAACCGGATTGCGCAAGCCTGATCGCGGCAGCTTGGCCAATGCCTTTACTCGCACCTGTCACTAAAACGCGTCGTGTCATCGTGTGTGTTCTCCTGTCATTAACACGGCTAGGCCCTTGTCATCAGGCTGATACGCTGAGAGTTTGGCTTTTGCAAGGCAATCATTATCGCAATAAATCTCACAGCTGAACACCGCCATTTGATCATCCATCAGCACTTTTTCGGCTCGTATCAAGAGCTCATCACCACAGGCAAATTCAGACACGGTAGATGAAAACTGTCGAACACTGATCAGAAAGCCTAGCCGAGGCTCATCGTGCCCGCCTTGTGCGCTGGCAAAAGCTGACATCGCTTGCGCCATCATTTCCACGCCCACATGCGCAGGCACGCTTTGCCGAACTGGATCAAAAAAAAGATGCTCAGAGGTGACGCTTGCTTTGGCTGTAATGGTTGACTCACCTATCTCAAGCACTTCATCCAAAAGTCGCATCGGCGGTTTTTGCGGCAGCAGTCGATCTAAATCGTATTTCATCCGCAAGCCTCGAGTATCAGTGAGACATTGCTACCACCAAAGGCAAAGGCATTACACATGAAGCGGCCATGTTTGAAAGGCTCTGTTTGTGTGAGTAAGCGAATCGGTGAGAGCGCCGGGTCAGACGCGTTTTTAAGGTGTTGAGCCGGCAATTGCTTAGAGGGATTAAAAGCCGGTGATAACAGTAGGGCGCAAAGCGCAATTTCCACCGCACTGGATGCACCGAGTGTGTGACCCGTGAGTGATTTGGTGGAGCCGCACCAGGGGCCTTGTTCGTCAAACACGCGGTGAATTGCGCAGGCTTCGGCTAAATCATTTTTCAATGTGCCTGTGCCGTGTGCATTCAAATACTCAATCTCTTCAGGGTTGAGCTTAGCTTCTTGTAGGGCTTGGCGCATGGCAAGCACCGCACCTTCACCTTCGGGGTGTGGCGCTGTCATATGATAACCATCGGAAGACTCACCAACGCCGGATAAGCGCAGGGCTGAAGGTTCACGTGACACAATAAACAAAGCAGCACCTTCGCCTAAAGTAATACCTTTGCGCTGAGCGCTAAACGGCGCGCAGATTTCATCAGAGAGCAAACCCAAACAGTCAAAGCCATTAAGCGTCAGCTCGCACTCACTGTCTGCACCCCCGACAATCACCGCATCACACAAGTTCGCCTGTAATAAACGTTTCGCCGCCGCAAACGCTTTACCACTGGAAGAGCAGGCTGTTGATATTGTGTAATAGATGCCACCAAGCTTCGCGTAACGCGCTAAAAATTCAGCACAAGAACCCGCTTCTTGTTGGATATAGTTGAACCACTCCGGAAACTGGCCCCGACGCATTTTCTCTTTGTAAGCCGCCTCACCTGCAGCAATGCCTGACGTACTGGTGCCTAACACCACGGCAATACGCGAGGCGCCAAACTTTTCAATTAAAGCTTCAACAGAAGGTTTTATACGATCATACGCGGCGGCTAACAAACGATTATTGCGACAATCATAGCGAGACAAATAGGCAGGTAGCACGGAAAGCTTTTCATGCACACGCGCTATACGTGTTGTGCGACCTGAAAACAAGGCCGTATATTCATCGATCCCGGAAGTGTCGTTTTGAATCAGCCTGCGATAGACATCGTTTTTATTCGCCCCCAAAGCAGACATGACGCTAAAATCATGAATGTAAATCGGATGAGCGTTTTTCATAAAAATGCACTGCTTACCTTAAGCGATCACTTCAGCAGCTTTTGAAGGCGCGCACTTGGCCACACACTCAAGCAAATCGTTTAAGAACTCCGATAGATGCTGCGTCATGATATAGAAATCCGTATCAAAACGTTCAGCTTCTGTCTCAGAGCTTTGTGCTTTGGACAGCTCTTTTAAGGCCACATCAAATTTTATGCTGGTGATATCAAAATCCCGGTTGATTGTAAAATCGATGCGATCTTGCCAATTCATACGAAGCTCAGTCACCCAGTAATTGTCATTCAACAGTTGGCTAAATAGGGGGCTGGCCAAATCATGGTCTTTGGTGCGGATGGCGCGGGCTGTATCATCGGGATCTTTCAAAACACAGCGCGGCAGCAGGTAAAAGCCTTTGGGTGCTTGAGCTTTCAGATAATCGGTGAGCAGGGCGCTGACCGGTTGAGTGACGGCCGGCACCAAAGGTGTATTCGGGCAAGCTTTTTGAAAGAGCGACAGAAACTTCTCGATTTGGCGCTTTGAGGTGGTGTTGAGCACCAAGCACTGCTTATGGGTATCGATATAAGAATAAAATTTTGTCTTTCTCGAGAAGGCCTTAGGCATCAATGTTAAAGTTAATTCTTCTTTTAAGGCTTGTTTTTCAGCACGAGAAACACGGCGATGCTCCTCGGCTTCAATGGTCAAAATTTTCTCGGCTAAGGCTTCTCGCACCACACTGGCTGGCAGAATTTTCTCCTCACCTTGAAGGCAAAACATCATATAACCGTTGGCCGCATGCACCAAGGGCGCCTCATCGCCCTGGCCGACAGGCGGCACAAAACCGTAGCTGTACGAGAAACTTGGCGGGCAGGCTCTAAAGGCAAAGGTGGCCAGTTGTTCAGCCAAGGCGTCCGGCTCATAAGCCATTTTATTGTCTAATGTATACACGCGTAGCGCTTTGAACCACATAGGGCTTCCTCACTCAAACTGTTGGATAGGCTGCAGTGTAATGGCAAGCGTCCAGCTTGACAATGCTGGGGGCAAATCATTAGTCTAAGCGACCAGAATACAGGAAGTTATTATGCGTATTTTTTCAACACTGACTCCTTGCATAGTATGTCGAAAACAGCACTAAAAACCCGTTGTGGCTGGGTGAATAACGACCCTTTATACATCGACTATCACGATAAAGAATGGGGCAGGCCCATTCACGACGAGCGAGAGTTGTTCGAGTTTCTGATCTTAGAAGGCATGCAAGCCGGTTTAAGTTGGTACATCGTGCTCAAAAAACGTGATGCATTTCGCAAAGCGTTTGACAACTTTGATGCAGCAAAAATCGCACGTTACACACCGAAAAAAATTGAAGCACTCGCAAAAAATGAAAGCATTATTCGTAACCGTTTAAAACTGAATGCGGCCGTGAGAAATGCAAAAGCGTTTTTAGCGGTGCAAAAAGAGTTTGGTAGTTTTGATCGTTATATCTGGAACTTTGTCGGCGGCAAACCCATTAAAAACCATTGGCAGAGTTTAAGCGAGGTGCCGTGCCTAACCGATATTTCTGACGCCATGGCCAAAGATTTAAAAAAGCGCGGCTTCACCTTTGTGGGCACCAAAATTTGCTACGCCTTTATGCAGGCCACCGGTATGGTCAATGACCACGTGGCGAGCTGTTTTCTCCACCCAAAATGAGCATTTCGTTTTGGGGCCGACAATACGTTTCTTTGAAAAAGAAAAGGCTAAGCACCAGCGCAATCACATACATCAGCGGCAAAAAAGCTAAGCCATATTGAAAATCCAACACGCTCAAGTGATCGGCATTTCCGCCGTGGCTCACATGCGTAATCACCGCGCCAATCAAAAGCGGCAAAATCGCGCCGAGTAAAACAATGACGCCATTGTTTAAACCCAAGGCACTGGCTTTGACATCGGGTGCATTGTGCTCTGCAATCGCAGCAAATCCGAGATTTTGCCCCGTAGCGGCTAAACCTAGCATAAAAAACAAAGCTTCATATTGCCACATAGCATGAATAGGCGCGTAGATAATTAAAAGCGTGCTCATTAAACCGAGCAAAGCGCATAAAATAAAATAAGGCTTGCGGCGCCGGCTTAGGTCCGATAAAAAACCAAAACCTGGGCAACCTATCGCATAGGCAATCCAGGCGATTGAAATCATGTAGGCTGCACTTTGTTGCGGCAAGCCTTTAGCCTGCAAAAAATCCGTGCCCCAAACCGCCGCAATCGCGGCAATCGACACATAGTTTGTCGCCGAATAAAGAGCCACCACCCAAGTTTGAGGCGTTTTAAACAAGTGTTTTAAGCGAAATAAAATCGGCTCGGTTTTCGATAAAAACAACAACCGTTTTTTCGCGCCCTTGGGTTTGTCTTTCACAAACAATAAAGACAATATGGACAACACCAAACCGAACAAAGCAATGCCGCTAAGTGCGATACGCCAATTGGTGTGCGTATCAACCAACCAGGTAATCAGTGGGCCGCCGGCTAACACGGGGCCCATCGTGCCGATAAACTGCGAAGCACCCGCAAAAAATGCGAAGTACTGTCTCGGAAACCAATTTGATGCGATCACCAGCAAACAGACAAAGGCAAACGAGGAACCCAAGCCCATGAGCACGCGGCCAAGCACCGCCGAGGCAAAGCCTGTGGAATGCGCGAATAAAAACGTGGCGGCAGCACAAGCGAGCGTAGCAACGATCATGTTCAACTTCACGCCAAATTTATCCGCCAATACACCCACCGGCATTTGCATCGCGGCATAGGCAAAATAATACGCTGAACCAATCAGCGTGAATTGCTCGATGGTTAAGTGAAGGTCTGCAATAACTTGGTGTGCAATCGAGCCGACAAACGTCCGCAAGAAAAACTCATACAAGAAGAACAGGGCGGCGATAAACCAAACCCATAAACCCAATATGGTGATACGTTGTTGTATGGCTTGCATGTCTACTGACCTGCATCCGGATGAGTCTCAGCATGCCAGTCTTCAAGGTGTGAAGCAGCGCCAGATAGGCGCTCGAATGAAGCGAGCCGAAATAGTGATACGCCCTCATAGACCAATGGCAAATTGTTCATGCTCACAACAACACCCTCATAAGGGGCCAGCACCGACACATCGGAACCTGCACCAAAAGGATCTTTGATTACGGTCAGGCGTTCACCTTTTTTAACGGACTGCCCGAGCTTAATATCGCTGTGGCTCACACCACTGGTGGGCGAGCGCACCCAACGGGTATCGCGCACCAAAAAGGAGCTTTGTTTAGAGGATTTAGCCTTCGTGCTTGGCGCAATCATGCCTAAATGGCGTAAGCTATTGATCACGCCTTTCAAACCGATGCGAATCGACGATTCATCAAAACGCATCGCTTCACCGGCTTCATAAACAATGTAGGGCACTGTTTTTTTATTTGCATAGGCTCGCAAACTGCCTTTGGGTGCCGCCACTTCGGCAATCACCGGTGCGTCGAACGCACGCGCCAGGGCTAATTCATTTTCATGGTTATCGCTGGCAAACACTTGCGGCAGATTGGTGTGGTTTAACCAGCCGGTTTGTAAATCGATGCAATAATCGGCCAAAGAAAAAATCTCGGAGCAAAATAAATTTGCTAATCTTGCCGCGTGTGAACCGTGCTCAGAACCTGGAAAACTCATGCCCAATTCGGCACCGCCGGGCAACGTGCGGGACTTATTAATAAAGCCATACACATTCATAATTGGCACAGTGATTAACGTGCCTTTGAGTTTCTTTAAGTGACTAGATTGCATTAAACGATGAATGATTTCCGCACCGTTAAGCTCGTTGCCGTGCATGGCAGCAATCACTAATAAACACGGACCGGCTTCTTTTCCGTGCACGACTTTAATCGGCATGTACATAGGCGCACAGCTGAATAATTCGGGCAGGGGCAGGGCAAGAGAGGCGCTTTCGCCGGGGTGAATCGTTTCATGATAAATTTTTAACTTACTATTTTTCATACCGTACTACTATCATCTATCGGACGCGCATGATAACAAAGATCGCTTTGTTTCTCAAATGGACGGCGAAAAGTGTACTTGAAGAAGAAAAGCCAGAGGGCAAGAAAAAGTGAGCGCACAGATCTAGGCAACGTCACTAAAGTAGCCTGTCTTTTGTGTTTGAGGGATACCACTTCAAGGACGCCGTGAACCCATCCTTGGGGGCTCTGGGTTCGGCCTCCTGCCTCACACAGCCTCTCAGCGATACCCCTCAAACACTTTATCGACAGGCTATTTTATTCAACGCCAGAGGTTGGTTTTGGCGAGCGTGACAAGCTCATCGCCGCGGCCGCTTAACACCGCCTTGGTCGCGTACAGACCAAACCCTTTGACTTGCTCGGCGGTGACTTTTGGCGGCATGATCAATTCGGTGCGATTGCTCACCACGTCTAACACCACAGGGCCATCATGCGCTAAACATTCATCGATCGCGCCGGCTAAATCTTGCGGTTTTTCCACGCGTATGCCGTGTATGCCCATCGCGTTGGCCATGTCAGCAAAATTCGGATTCTGCAGCTCTGTATCCGCATCCAAAAAGCCGGTGGCTTTCATTTCAAGCTCCACAAAACCTAATGTGCCATTATTGATGATGATCACTTTCACCGGTAAATTCAGCTGTTTTAAGCTAATCACATCGCCCATCAACATGGTAAAACCGCCATCGCCGCATAAGGCAATCACCTGGCGGTTTCGATCGTAACACTGCGCGCCGATCGCTTGTGACAGTGCATTGGCCATGGAGCCATGATTAAACGAGCCTAGCAAACGTCGCCGGCTGTTTAATTGCAAATACCGTGCCGACCAGACCGTGGGCGTGCCCACATCGCAACTGAAGACCGCATCGTCAGCCGCTTTTTCGCTGAGTAATCTCACCAAGGCTTGCGGGTGCACCACGCGGGTTTTATCGCTCACCACCGCGAGCTCATCCAAACCTTCGCGCGCTTTTTGATAGTGCGCGCGTGCGGTGGCTAAATGTGCATCGTCGGCTTTCACGGTTAACTTAGGCAATAAGGCATGAATCGTGGCTTTCACATCGCCCACCACACCTTGTGTTAAACACGCACGCTTGCCGAGGTTCGCCCCCTCAATATCCACCTGGATAATATTCGCTTTTTCGGGATAAAACTGACGATACGGAAAGCTAGAGCCCAAGATGAGCAGGGTGTCACAGGATTCCATGGCGTAATAACCGGATGAAAAGCCAATGAGGCCTGTCATGCCCACATCGTAAGGATTATCGTGTTCCACATGCTCTTTACCCCGTAATGCGTGCACCACTGGTGACTTTAAGGCTTCGGCAAGATTCAAGAGCTCATCGTGCGCGCCAGCACAACCTGCACCGCAGAGAATCGTCACTTTTTCGCTACTATTCAGCAAATTAGCCATCTTATCTAATTCATCACTGGAAGGTATGATCACCGGATTAGGCCGCTCGAGCTTACGCGGCAAAGGCGCATTTTCACAGAGGGAGAGGGCCACATCGCCCGACAGCACAAGAACCGCCACACCACGCTTGGCAATCGCCGCCTGCATGGCCAAATTCAGCATGTGCGGCATTTGGCTAGGGCGCGAAACCACCTCGCAAAACACGCTGCATTCTTTAAACACCGCCTCAGGGTGCGTTTCTTGGAAGTAATTCGAGCCGATTTCAGTGCTCGGGATATGCGCGGCAATAGCCAACACCGGTACTTGATTGCGTTGGCAATCGTACAAGCCATTAATTAAGTGCAAATTGCCCGGGCCACAGCTACCGGCACAGACCGTGAGCTCACCGCTCAAAGCCGCTTCAGCCCCTGCCGCAAACGCGGCCACTTCCTCGTGACGCGTGTGTATCCACTCAATGCTTTTTTGCTCGCGCAGGGCATCGGTAATGCCGTTGAGCGAATCGCCCACGATGCCGTAGATCCGCTTAATCCCTTGCGCATTTAAACTATCGACCAAGACTTGCGCCACATTGTGATGAGCCACGATAAGCTTCCTTGTTTGTGTAACATGAGCATCGAGTATAGGCCGGTGAAAAATAAAATGTCAAAGTCTGTAAGATGTTAAGACTTTCTTAACAATGTTGCTGAACAATGACATACTCAAGCATCGAATGACGAGCCCAATAATCAATGACAAGCAGGCATAGGGATATACAAATTGCAGTCACGCGTCTTTGCAATGAGGCCATAGCTCAAGAAGCAATATCCAAGCGTGCTCTTGCAATTCTTGAGGCGCTTAAGCTTCATATACTCCGAACCAAAGTCGAACAAATCACCCAGCCTTACGCTCTATTTGCTTCCTCAAAATCTCCTATAGATACCGAAAACGAATTGCGCACGGCCAAGGTATTGCAGTATGCCATCGCTAAACTTAATCAACTAAAAGCGTCTCTTCGCCCAACAGAGTTAATAACAGAATTAACGACGCTCGCACAAAGTGGGGCTGAGCCCGCAGGTGCAAGCCCAAGAAGGCCAGCGATGGGCGCTGCAGGTCCATCAAATACCGTCAATCCCTTAAATGTATTGTCCACATCATTCAAGGGCTATTGGGATACTTGCCAAAAACGCATAGAAACCTTATTACGCAAACAAGCGCCGTGTGTTAACGCCAGCACGCGAAGTAATCGGGCAGATCTAGATTTTAACCTCAGAGAATTTATTAAGTCAGTTAACACCTTATTTAAAACACCGGCACCATTTGAAACATCGGCACCATTTGAAACACCGGCACCATTTGAAACACCGGCACCGATTGAAACCCTGATAATCAACATCAAGAAGCTCTACGAAAACCAGGTTTTTAATACGATGAGCCAGAAAAAAGGCATCATGCCAGACGCTGCTTACCGTATTGAGAAAGAACTGAACGCATTCATTCGGTTTTTTAGCCGACACTCGAGCGGCATTAAACATTTCGCCCCTAAAAAGCACCCGCTAGGCCGGCACAACCCCGCCAGTTTGTTTTATCAGTCTCAGCAGCAAGCGATCGAGAGTCGCGATTCTCAACAACTCGACATTACAATGAGTTAAACACACTACGTAGGTATTCACCAAGCCTAAACCTTAAGGTTTCCTTAATCTTTCTACGCCATGCTCAATACAGGGGAAAAAAGGGGAAAGTTATGCGTGGCCGAGAAGTACGCCGTGGTTTATCATTTAACCCAACAACACCTAGTGGACAACGCCCCGGTGTGGCGACACTACAACCTCCCAAAGAAAGCCCGAGCGTGATGACGGCTGAATTTCTTGCCGCTCAAGCAGCAGCACTATCAACACCTAGTCAACAATCTGCGCAAGCGAACACTCCTGGCGATCCTTATACTCCCGGCAATTTCAACTCTGAGATCTTTGTATATACAAGCATCGATATCGCACGTCTTATCAACACCAAAACGGTTGAACTTTGCGATGCAGCGATAAGGGCTATTGACGAGCTTGATCTTGCGGCAGACTTAAAAGAAGCGATCAAAAAACACTTCAATGATCTCAAGTGGGGCACCTTACCCAGCACCTTCGACCCTAAAACGATTAACCTAGATAAGCACACAACAAGACTGGCGAATTGTATCACGGCGCTAAAACAGTATGGAGCTCATATTCAAACTTGGATTGCTGCGTTAGAAAACTTAAAAGAGCAGGGCGATGCGCTTATAAAAGAATTCAAAGCACCAACTCAACAACCGGAAAGTGTAAGCTGCCGCCCCTGTTACACGCCGGGTCGAACCCCGGGAGCTTCAACGCCGTATTCAACATTCAGCGTAACCTCTGAGGCGCAATCGCCCGACATTTTCACAGGTGCAAACCGTACCCTCACAGAGTTTTGCCGCTTAGGCTTTGAATTCACAGCCGAACAAGAGGCGCCTCCTGCAAGGCAGCCCGATCCTTTATCACCGCTTGCATGTCCAGCGGCCACACCACATCAACCCGTGAGACTCAGCTCAGACGACACGCCAATCCATAATAAACGTCAAGATTTAAGCCAAGAGCACCAATTATTTCAAGCTTATTTTCGCCCGCTCATTGCAAGGTTCGAAGAACAACAAGCACGCTACATCCCAACTCAGCACAAGCGATTGGGAAGAATTAATCAAACCCTATCTGAGTTAAACCGCATACTTGATGATTCCGGCTTAAAAATCCCACAAGCTATCATAGCTTGCATGAAATCTGCCTATGAACAATATTTTTTCACGCCTGCCAGCGAGGCAAAACGCCCAGAAAATTTACTGACTATTGAGCGAGAATTTGAAGCTGAAATCCGTGAAGCGGTACTCTTTTTGAGTAACAACACGATTGATCTTTACCAGAGCGTAGGCCAATTACGATTGCCGACTGAGCAAGAAACATCGCTAACTCAACACGAGCAAGAAAAGCTAAAACAACTGAAGCTCAACCTTTTTAGATTAATTCGTGAATCTGAAACATCACAGGTACCCGCTGGTGAAAGCCAGGACGTCATAAATGCTTTTGCAGCAAAACTGAAAACCTTGTTGTTTGCAGATAAGCAGATTTCAAGCGAAGAAGAAGTGGAAGCCTTAACGCAATATGAGCTGCGTAGTGCTGACGAGATTTTGTTTGAGGTTGCTATCATTTACGAAGATAAGTTTCTCACCCCGTTGAGTCGGCACGGCCGCTTTATCCCAGGTATCGCGTATAAATTTGAGCAGCAAATTCGCGAAGCAGCAGGCGAGAGGCTTTCTCGCCTTTGTAACTTACAAAGACTGACAAAAACAGATATCGCGAGAGTCGTTCTTGGCAAAGTGCTTGAGCTTTGTGAGACCATGCCTGAAACATTAGCGCAAAACCTTCAATCACAGATCAATGCACTAAAGTGGAGCACGTTAACCAGCACCGCGAATCCAGACGCTGCTGATATCAGCATTGTTGTGGAAAAGCTCGATGAGCTATTCAAAAAACTTCCCCACCGTAGCGACTACCATAGAAAATTAAGCATATTCCGCAAAAAGATGAATCTGCTCGCAGCTGAGTTCAATCGCTTAGGTATGCCAAGCGGTGCTCAACAACCCTTTAGTGCTAACCATACAACACTGATTGAATTTTGCGAGTTTGATTTTAACTGTAAGGAAGCGATAGAGCGGCCTATGGAAGGCGCTTCACCTCCGGTGGCTCAAGCAGCCAGCCCGCGTCCAGGAACCATCGAAAATCATGAACAAAAACCAAGCCCTCAAGCGTATGCAGCAGAAGAAAAAGGGCTATTTCTGTCATATCTTCAAAATTTAATGTCAACATTAGAGCAGCTCACTGCGACTACAGAAGGTACGGTTTCATCAGCGCTTGAGGTATTCATTGCGAACCTACGAGAACACCATAGTAAAGCACTTTATGATTTGATCGTAGATACGCTTGAGACGGAGCATTATGGCGCAGCTGAAAGCGTGACAAGACAACAGATCGTCAGCGAGTTGCGCGAGTCTTTTAAGACAACCTTTATTGATGCCGTTTCTCGCGATCCTTCAATTCCAAAATCCGCCAATGCTATTCTAGAAAAAGTTAATGGCGCATTAAGTGTGCTTGGTGCTGCGCCTTTTGATCGTACGACACTCACTGTTAAGCCAGAACCCGTGTATGGTACACTAAGACAAAAATCAGACTGTGCTTTCGCTCGTAGAACGCTTGTAGAGTTTTCAGACCGAGTCATAGGGAATATAAACCATTACCCTCCACATTTGCGCAAAAAAATTCGCAATCTTTTTACCGAATTAAAATTACGTACAATACGTAGCAAAGTCGATATCATCCAAGACGTAGTGGAAGAAGTTAATGTCTTCAATTTGAACCTCGTGAAAGCCTCCCTAAAGCCTCACAGCCCATGTCCCAACATTAGAGAGCTAATCGGCGAGATTGATGAAAATTTAAACCTCATTAAAAGCAATACCACTTATTATGAAATCGCACAGGAAGAACAAACAAATCGTGAAATGACATTATTCAAGGACTATTTTTTAAACTTGGCCACACAACTTGAAGCGAAAGCCAACCATCTTGGAAAAGCGCCTCGTGCATCAACAAATCGTGCACGTGAAACAGCTAAAACAAAGCTTCAGGATTTTATCGCTGAATTAAGAAAAATATTGACTCCAGCTAAAGTTCCCTGTGTATTGTCGAAAGGCCCGGCAGGGACCCGCAGCGAAAAAGAAATTACGAAGGCCATTAAGGCTGCCTATAAACAATACTTCTTTGATCCAATGAAAATAGGTGTTGAGGGCAGTACAATGCCTGACTTTGTCTACGATGTCGAAAAAGCCGTTCGCAATGCTTTACTGTTCGTGAGCCGAGATACGATTGATATTGAAAACCGTTTTGCGCCCAAAAAGCACCCTTTACATAAACACCACGCTAGCTTCTACGCAAATCAACAGCAAAGCGCAGGAAGCGCTTGTGGCAGAGATAACATAGTCACAAGGGTTCAATGCTAAAAATAACATGAAAACCCGCAAGAGCTTTGCTAAGCTAGCCTAAACGTTAACCAAGGACACTTCGCCATGATGGCACTTTTATTCACGTTACTCGCTGTATGTGTTCTGCTCGCCGCCTTTGGGCTGCGTCGCGTTGCCATCGCGTGTTTTATCATCACCTTTATCTTGGCTTGCTTGTGGTTTATGCATCACATGAGCGCCAGCATTGAAATCCATTTGTGAGGAGGGGGGGGTATGAGCACAACCACGATCAAACTCATCGAGCGCACGCTCAATGCCTTAGAACTTTGTGGCATTATTGTGGTTTTGCTGGCCGCCTTTGTGTTTCAGTTTGCCTTTGGCGAGCTACCATGTCCCTTGTGTTTATTGCAACGTGTGGGCTTTGTGATGATGGCCTTTGGGTTTATGTTAAATTTACGTTTTGGTCTAAGGCCGAGTCATTATGCCCTGGTGATTTTAAGCGCGCTGTACACCGCCTTTGTTGCACTGCGCCAGATTGCGTTGCATGTATTGCCGGGCAGTGGCGCCTACGGTAGCCCGTTTTTGGGTTATCACATGTACACTTGGTCGTTTATTCTATCCATGGTGATTATTGTGTTCACCACCATCATGCTCTCCATCGATCGGCAATATTTCCCCGTGACTGGGCTTAAGCGCAATAAGATTGTAAGCTATGTTCTTATGCTGATTGTGCTCGGGTTCATCGGCGTGAATATCGTCTCGACCTTGATGGAGTGCGGCATCAAGCAATGCCCGGATAACCCCACAGGACAAACGCATATAAATTTTTCCCCATAAAGTTAAGGCATGTATCCCGCCAAAACGCAAGCCTGAGTTTAAGCCAACCAATCTTTCTTCACATTGCTCGTTAAGCGAGATTGGTTGCGTTTTTCACGCAAAGCATCAAGCGTCTCATCGCCCACTTCATGCGGGCGGGCGATGAAGGTGGTGGAGTGTGCATCGGCGATTTCGTCTTCCGGGCGGCCTACGGTGTAGTAATAGGTGGCGATAGATTTACGGGTCATGCCTTCAGGGCAATTTAAGGGCTCTGGGTGACCGTGATAGGAATGCTCAGAAGTCGTGAACACCGCCAAGCGGTTGAACAGCGGTAAAATCTTCTTTTCGCACTGGTTTAACACATGGCGACCATTTTCACGCTTGCCAGACCACAGCTCAAAATAACCACCGTACTCTTCTTCCCAACTCTGGTTTAAATACAGTAAAACATTCAATCGCCGTTCAAGCTTAAGCTTTTTGTAGTGGTTAAAGTCGATGTGCACATCGAGCTTACCGCCGGGCTTGATTTGATGAATACCGCCGCCACGGTAATACGGATCGGGAATAATGCCATCAATGCCCGTGAGTTTTTCCAAAAAACATAAAAACACCGGCGAGTTCAGCGCGTACAAAATACTCGAGATGGGCGAGGGCAAAAGACCCACCTGATCAAAGGCGAGCTTTTTCTCCAGAGGATTGTCATAGCGGTAAAAATCCAGCTCTTCGGGCTTGGGAAAGGCATCGACCGCGGCCTGCACAGCGAGCTCGTTCAAAAAGTTATCAAACACCGCATGAGAGAAAGGCGCTGCCGTTTGGTAGGCTTGCGCAGACTGCTCGGCCAGGGCTAATAACGCTTTTTCATCTTTGAATATTGCTGTCATGGCACTATTTGCTCTTTGTTTTCACTTAAGGGCATGATACCGAAAATGATTAGGCATGCAACAGTACCTTTTTGTTCAGCAGCCTTAATAATTAGTATTAACGAATAGTTAACACTGACTTGCTTTATATCAATATACTCGCCCTTTAGTTATCGTAAAATGTACCCTGTAAAACAAAAACGAGGCACAGGTCATGAAGAACACATCAAATTCCCATCACTCTTGGCAACTTAAGGCTTATGTCGACTTTTTTGTCGCAGCAGAAGCCGGTGATACAGAGCGCCTAAAAGCGCTCAGCAGCGAAAACATCGTTTGGGACTTTAATGCCGGAAGTCAAACTAAAGAGGGCTTGCCCTGGATTGGCCTGTTTCAAGGGCATGATGAAATTATCCGTGTCGCACAAAAAATCAAACCCTTCAAGATTGAGGTCTTAACACGAGAGTATGATTTAATCATCGAAGACACATCACGATTGATTGTCTTTGCAAAGGATACCATACGAATGTTTGACACAATCGCCATTGAAAATATTCATTTTGCCAATATGGTTGAATTTGAAGGAAAGAAAATATGGCGTATTAAAACAGTAGAAGATAATACACGGATATTAAGCGCGTATAAAGACTGGCAAGAGCGCGAAAGAAGACCAAAGGCGCGCTCTATGCGGTAGCTCAGCAGGTCCCACCGTGAATTAAGAGATAGGTTGACACGCTAGTCGCCGAACGTCATCACGCCATTATCGTCTGGTTGTTCAGGGCAATTCATTTCAGCATTCGGAAATTGCCAGATCAAATTAACCTTGGTGAGATAAACACATTGAAATAGACTAGGCTCTAGCAACACATCATAAATACAGTCAATGTCTGAGGGCTCTGAGTTGGTACCGACTGACAACCCAAAGACAGGAATCGGATCCATCGAATCGGGATCACAAGGCACGAGATTGCCAGCCTTTATATTCGCAGGCGAAGCCTTGGAAGCGACGGTACTGGGCGATGCTTCCATCCTGGCATCGGCGCCCGAAAGCAACCAAGTGTCAGTGTACAGGGTGGTGTTAGTTTGATTATTAATAAGCAGGGAGGCTTCGCCATTGAAGGCCTGCTTGGCAACGGCCAAGACACTTAGTGAAAAAAAAAGCACGATACCGACAGCGTGGATTCGAATGGCTTTCATAATTTCCCCCTTGGACAATGACACCACATAACGAATAACCATAGTCTACTCGTCGAATGCGCTTAAGCAAGGGAAAAAAAAGTGGCGCTAACCCCATGGTTTTAGCGCCACTTTTTTAAAATGCCTAGCGATTAACTAAGAGGCAGGCGTTACGTCGATATTGCCGTTATCAACCTTGCACTGGATGGTTGAAGAGGCAACCGGCAAAGCTTGAGCATCAACACGCTCATCACCATTTTCATCTTGATATACATGATAAGAACACGCTGAGCCTGCGCCTTGCCCTGTGATTGTGACCACGAACGAAGCCATGCGCGCATGTGGTCGCACTTTACAGATTGAGCAATTTTTGTCAAGCCAAAAATGCAGTGGTCGACAAGAGCAGCCCTTTAGAACACAATAACATTCTTCACCCCCCTGGGAGCAAACCTCATGAACTCAACACCACGCATCGAATTTCACGGCCAGACAATTGACGTGTTACTACAGAAATCACAAACGCCCAGTCAGGCAGAATGCTTTCACTACACTTTGCCCAAAGGTTCAGAGCCCGTGCCCGCGCATATTCACGCAGAAGAAGAGGAGTTCTTTTTTATCATTGATGGCCAGGCATGTTTCACAATCAATGGCGAAAAGCGCATCGCCAAAGCCGGAGACTTTATTCCCGTGCATCGCGGCACGCCGCACGGCTTTCAACAACACGGTGACAAAGACTGCATCATGTGGGTTGTGGCAAGCGGAAAAAATTCTTTGGCCGATTACCTAAAAGGCGTGGCTGAAATTCTTAATGGCAATGACAGCGAAGCACTCGCGAAAGAAAGATTTTTGGCCTTATTTAAGCGCTACGGCGTCACCATTCCAAACTTCGAGCTTTAATAGGTAGCCTATGAAATTTTGTAAAAAAACTGACATCATCAAGCGAAACAACGCAGACAACTGCGTGGTGTCTGAATACCCCACCAACGATCAAGACCTAGATTTCGCTATCGTTCGTGTGGATGGCCGATACCCTGAAACTGGCTTTGCTGTGAACCGCGAGGTGAAGGAAATTGTCTATATTGGCGAGGGCAGTGGGTTGGTTTTTGTTGAGAACCAGCGCATTGAGCTCAATCAAGGTGATGTGATCCTCATCAACCCGGGCGAGCTTTTTTACTGGGAAGGGCATTACACGCTGCATATTGCTTGCAACCCCGCCTTTACGCCAGAGCAACATCAACACGTGAACGACACCGAACAGGTATAAAACATGCAAACGCAAAGCACACCAGAAACCTATCAACACACATCCCCGGCAGGCGCCGAAGTTCGACTACTGATGAACAATGAGCAGGGTGGAATGGCACACTGCACGCTGAAAGCCAATACGGTTTCCAGAGCCGTTAGGCACCATACTGTAAGTGAGTTTTGGTATGTGTTATCCGGCTCAGGCGCGATTTGGCGCAGAGAGAACAATGAAGAACAGATCACCACGCTCACACCAGGCGTGAGCATAGACATCCCTTTGGGTTGCGATTTTCAATACCGCAGTGATAATGCTGATCTGGTATTTATTTGTGTTACTTTGCCACCATGGCCTGGTGCGGACGAAGCCAGCTATGTCAAAAAGGGAGCTTGGGCGCCCACTGTCAAATAAAGCTAGCGATTCTGCGCCAAGTAGCGGTCCAGGTGATTAGAAAATTCTTGAATGTCCTTGGCGCTCATCTGCGAACCACCACCGCGTATCATGCCGCTGTCACGCAACACTTCGTTGATGTTGCGCGTGGCTAAAATTTGCTTAATGTTTTCAGCCAAGTAAAATTTACCGCGTGGATTGAGTGCCGCCGCATTTTTGGTGAGGGCCGCATCAGCCAATGGAATGTCGGCCGTGATCAGCAAATCCTTTTCTTCAATGTGCTCAACGATGTAATGATCCACGACATCAAAGCCAGACTCGACAATTTTTCGTGTGATAAACGGCGAGGGGGGTATGTCAAAATAATGATTCGACACAATACAAAGCAGCGTTTTTGTGCGCTTTGCCGCATTAAACAGTATTGTTTTTATCGCCTTAGGGCAGGCATCACCATCAACCCAAATCTTCATCACAGACCACGCCAGGTTATTTTCAGGCATGAATCTTACCACATCAACGATGAAGTGGTATGATCGCAGCATAAACCGTATGCATGAAAAGCAGAAGACTATTCACGTCGCTAACTGGAGTCAAAAATTAACATGTGGTGGACTGACCTTATCTATCTAGTCGTCGGTTGCTTGGGCGGCATCATTATTGGCGCACTGGGTAGCGGCAGCAGCTTGATCATTTTACCCGCTTTATCGCTGATTTTTCCGCTGATTTTTCCAGCCAATCTTGCGCTTAAAATGGCCGTTGGCACCTGTCTTGCAACACTCATTATTGGGGCGATCTCAGGTGCAGCCAGTTATTTGAAAGCCGGGCACCATGACAACACCTTACTTAAGCTTTGCCTGCCTGGCGTTATCCTTGGCGGTATCGTGGCACCTTTTACTGCACACTATTTACCCACAGGTTTGCTTAAGTGGTACATCGGCTTATACATTTTTATTATGGGGGTGTATAAGCTCATCAAGCTTTTTCAACACCGTCACAAACACATTGAAACAAAGCCTTTGCAGCCCGCTCTGATTTTCACCGTCAGTTTCGTGAGTGCTTGTTTAAGCGGCATGGCGGGTGTTGCCCTAGGCATCATCATGATTCCTTTTTTGTCTCGCTATGCCGATCATAAATCCGTGGTTGGCAGCAATTTGGTGCTGGCCGTGCCATACGCTATTATTGGTAGCATAGGCTATGCCACGTCGGGCCTGTCTGTCACGCACAGCATTCCTGCCTCGCTGGGTTATATTTATTTGCCAGCCTTTATCTTTATTTCAATCACTATGCTAATTTTCCCACCACTGGGTTTAAGGCTTGTCAAAGAAGTGCCGGTGCGGCGTATGCAAACTATCTTCTACACGTATCTTGTGATTATTGGGGCTATTATTGTCGTTTAAATCAATCAATGAATAGGGGAATCGAATGATACAGTTTAACACTATCGCGCCACCCAACTCACCGAATTTTTGCTTGGTTTATAGCGCAAAGCAAAAGCCGGGCGACCGTATTATCCAACCACCGGTTTACGATCGTAATATCCATGATGTCGAAAAACAGTGGCTAGCATACATTTCTAAACAACCCAGAATAAAACGTTTATCTGTCGACAAACACCAGCATCATTATCGCTTCGAACAACGCTCAGCCGTGTTTCATTTCCCTGATATTATTGATATCCAATTTGTATCGCTTGGACAGAAGAAAACCACTGTTTATTTCTATAGCAGAAGTGTTTATGGTTATTATGATTTTGGTGTCAACTGTAAGCGCTTAAAGCGGTGGCTGATCGAGAAACCATCCAGCTAATTTTAAGCAAAACTTGGCAGTTATTGCTCGCCTATGATAAAGATAATCTCGATTTTCCAAAAAATGCAGCCAAAAAAACCACACTAACCCAAAGGCTGCTTGTTACTTAAATCGAATGCCTGAGAAACGAGCAGGACAATTTGCCGATTTAAAGCTTCTGAGGCTTCAAGCTATATGAGTGGTAGTGTTATTAATGTTGATGGTGGGCTTTCTTCAGATGTATTTATGCGGCTCGATTTTTAGTGCTATTACTAGGTTCTAGTGAGCCTTTCTGAAAAGTAATCAACGAACACACGTATTTTGGGGTCAATATACTGTTGGTAATGATAATACATGGCGATATACGTTTTATTTTTATTCAGCCTCGGTAAGATTTCTACTAGCTTGCCTGATTGAAGTTCGTGAATAACTTCGTATTCTTTAATAAAAATAAAACCCAAGTGTTTAAGTGCTAATTCAATGGCTGTTTGGTCGTCATTGACGCGAATATAGGGTTGGTTAATTTCAAGTGATTTATTATCACTTAATTGAATTGTGTTTAAAGGTGCGCGAGCACACAAGCCAATGTAATGCAACTGGTGTAAGTCGCTTAATTTTTCAGGTTCACCCTGTTGCTTTAAATATTGTGGTGAAGCACATAAAATATCGCGCGTGATAAAGCAGTTCTTTCTCACCAGGTTTTCATGCTGAATAAAATCAGGGGCAATTAAGATATCCTGTTTTCCAGGAACGTAGTCAGAAGATTTTTCAGCGATATCAAAAACTAAATTGATATCCGGATAGCGCTTTAGAAAATTTTCGATATGGGGAACAATCCAACCATTGGCAATGGCGCGGTTAACGCTGATCATCAAACGGCCTTTGGGTTTTGCTTTATCAAGCTTTGCAATTTGATGGGTTTCATCGAGTTTCTCAAGGAGTTCTTTGTAAGCATGGTAATAACGCTCACCAATAGGGGTGAGCTTAGAGGTTTTGTTATCACGCTCCAGCAATAAAACCCCTAGTTTTTCTTCTAGCTTGGCGAGTTTTTTATTAATCGCAGCACCGGTTTGATGTAGCCGTTTCGCCGCTTCTAGCTGAGAGCCGCAATCCACAATCGTCACAAAAGCTTCAATACAGGCAAGTTCATTCATAAGCATTATAACAAATAGTTAATATGGTAAAGATTATAGTCAATATGCTAACAATTTGCCAAATATTAAAATAGGGCAGTTATTAATCAAAAGTGATATTTGGAGTGAGTGATGGCAAAGCAGCACAAAAAGTTTAGACAAGCAAAAAATCCTTATGATGATATATCCTCGGGAAGTTGGATTGAATTGCAGGAACTTGATGGCGACATGCCAAAAGCAGCAACCATAGCGCCCGATACTCCTAAAGCAAAAACTACAGCTCTTGATATTCCTTATGATGCATGGTCGTTAATTTTGCAACATTTTGATCGCGCAGAATTAGCTGGATTCATGAGAACATGTCGTACATTTAAAGAGGTTGCACAGGAAGAATTTTTTTATTTACCGATAAAAAAGGAGGTTATCCGTTTAAACAGTGAGGAAGTTAACGTTTTCATACGTCTTAGTATTTCGAATATTAAAGAAAAGATAACAGCACCAGATTGGCCGGAATATAATACAAGTGAATTACCAGAAAAACCATGGAAACCGACGGATTACTTGTACCTGAATATTATACCGGAATTAATAACCATCCATGAGTTGTTCGATCTTTTTTTTAAAAATACCTTTGCAGAAAAACCTTTTGTCAAAGTGCTAGGTGAGCTAAGGCAGTATTACAAAGAATTTGGACCTTACTTTCAACGAATGCATTTGAAGGACAAGGCGCAGTTTTTTGAGTTTGTTGATAAAAAATATAAGGAAATTGTAAGTTTATTAAAGCGAGAGAAAAAAACGAGAAGGATTTCTTTTTTTCATCGTACACAACCGACTATAATAAGCGAACTATACAAATTGATGCAGCTGGTTATTGAGAAATCACCCGTGTCGCACGTGTGGTCATGTCCATGTACGTTATACCCACGGTAATTTTTGTTATATAAGGTAGTGTAATATTAAATGGGCGTAGTTGCAGTTATGACTTGAATCCACCACTTACCAGATACGGAAAAGACTGATAACTGAAATTATCAGTCTTTTTGTTTGGGGGAAAAAGGCGGACTCAACTGATAAGTGGGTCCAACTCCAAAAGCGGTCCAAAAGTGTCACTCATAGAAGTAAGCGGTAATTTATCCCCACCTTTCAAAGCCATCAAAAACGCTTAACACTGTCTTCATCGATAAACGATGAGGAGATGAGCCGATGGGCGAACGGTCAAAGCAATCCAGCAAAAAGTTAAGCCGCGAGGACTGGCGAGCACACTATGAAGCCTGGGTGTCGAGCAGTGAAAGTCAGACCACGTATTGTGAGCGACATGGTTTAAACTATGCGTCGTTTTATTACTGGCGCACACAATTAAGCCAGAATTCAGACAGGGCTAAATCACGGTTCGAAACGCTGACGGTTCCAGCACCCCAACATGCTTCGTCTAACATTCGAATTCATCTACCCAACGGTATTCAGCTATCGATCAGTGCATCAGCCCAGTTAGGCTTGGTAAGCGATGTGCTTCAGTTGTTGGGGGTTTCAACATGTTAAGCTTTTCTGAATCCATCAAGGTTCATTTATCCTTAACACCCATTGATATGCGCAAATCGATTGATGGGTTGGTGGCGCTTGTTGTTGATGAGTTAGAACAATCGCCGCAATCGGGCGACGTGTTTGTATTTTATAATAAAGCGAGAGATAAACTGAAATTGGTCTACTGGGATCGCAACGGTTTTGCGCTTCATTACAAGCGATTGGATAAAGGTCGATTTCGTATTGAGCGAAATCAAGCTGGGCGATTGGAAGTGACTGCGCAACAATTACAATGGCTATTAGCCGGTTTAGAATTTCAATTAATGCAGCAATTTAATGAATTAAATTACACACATTATTATTGATCCTGGTATACTGTTTTCATGTTAGAGATCAGCGAATTACAGCATAAAACGCCTGAAGAATTAACAAAAATTATCGTCACGCTGAGTGAGAATTTACAAAGTCAAATCGATTTAAAACACATTGAGTTACAAAAAAACAAACACTCATTGATCTACTCTACGAACAAATTTACTTATTAAAGCACGGCAAGTTCGGCGCGAGCTCAGAGCGTTATATCGATGAACAGCCGCAAGGTCGCTTGTTTGATGAAGCTGAATTACCACAAAACACACCTGAAATTGAAGCTGCCGATGAAAGCATTACGGTACCTGAACATCAGCGCAAGAAGCGCGGGCGCAAGCCTTTACCGGAAGACTTGCCTCGTGTTGAAATCATTTATGATTTGGCCGACGGCGATAAGCAATGTACTTGTGGCTGTCAATTGACCTGCATCGGTGATACGCGCACAGAACAGCTTGAGATCATTCCGGCCAAGATGCAGGTTTTAGTGCATGTTCAGAAAAAATATGCGTGTAAAGGTTGTGAAGAAACGATTAAAATGGCGGATAAGCCCAAGCAACCGATTCCGAAAAGCATCGCGGCGCCTGGATTGCTTTCGCATGTACTAACGCAGAAGTATCAGTACCATTTGCCGCTGTATCGTCAGGAGATGATGTTCCAAGGCATTGGGGTGGATATACCGCGCGCCACCTTGAGTCTTTGGGTCATACGTTGCAGCGAATTACTACAACCCTTGGTGAATCTGCTTGAAGATGACATTCTGAATTATGATATTGCCTATGCGGATGAAAGCACACTTCAAGTATTAAAAGAACCCGATAAACCGGCGCAAAGCCAATCCTATCTATGGTGCTTTGGTGGCGGGCCACCCGGTCGATTCAGTGTGGTGTATCATTATCACCCGAGCCGTGAGCATCAAAAAGCGATCGACTTCTTTGAAGGCTACAGGGGCTATCTCCATTGTGATGGCTATCAAGCTTACGACGCTGTGAAAAAGAAAGATCCGGAAGAAATTACCTTAGTGGGTTGTTGGTACCATGCTCGCCGCAAATTTGTGGAGGCTGAGAAGGTCAGCAAGAAACCGGGTTTAGCCAAATACATCATTAAGGAAATTCAGCATCTTGCCAAAGTCGAAAAAGCGATTCAGGCTGAACAGTTGAAAGCTGAGGCAGCCAAGCGGTATCGCATAGAAAAAGCTTTACCCACGATCAAAAAAATCAAACTAAAACTGGATGATCATCACGACAAAGTCTCTTCACAAAGCAAGCTGGGTCAGGCGATAACGTATACACTGAACCAATGGCCGAAGTTGTTAACGTATCTCGAAGATGGCCGCTTAGAAATCAGTAACAATCGTATGGAGCGTGCAATCAAACCCTTCGCGGTTGGACGGAAAAACTGGCTCTTTGCTAACAGTGTTGCTGGCGCCAAAGCGGGCGCGATTATCTATAGCCTGATTGAAACGTGCAAAGCCCACAGCATCAACCCATACGACTGGTTGCGCCATGCGCTGACAGAATTGCCAAGCTGCGAAACCGTTGAGCAATACGAAGCTCTGTTACCCTTTAATTTTAAAGACCAGAAAAATTAATGCCCGTAAACCGGGTGCGTAATTTACCGCTTACGCTTATCCAATATATGAAGGATATCGTTATTGAGTGCAAAATAAATCGTTTGTTCATCCGCGTTGAATTTTGGTGGTGAATCAAAGCGCTTTTGCTCTGAAGGGGATAAAATAACAAGCTTAGTCATCTGACACCTTGGTTGTTAAACTGAATTTTCCAAGTTTGGCATGATAGAGCATTTCTTTAGGATTGACAATAGTGGTGATTACCACGATAATCACCTTATATATTTTAGCGCAAGAGGGCGCTTAATCAGGGATTCATTATGCCAAAATCACCGAAAGAAATTAAGCAGAAATTAACAGAACAAAGTATTGTTCTCAATTTAAATAATGAAGAATACAAAGGGCTTTTAAATGAATTAAAAAGTAAGATCCGTAATGCAAGACTAAAAGCCGCTCTGGCCGTGAATCACGAGGTGATTAGTTTATATTGGCATATTGGTCAACAGATCATTATACGCCAAAATTGGGGCAGCAAACTGGTCGAAACCTTATCAAAGGACCTACAAAACGCCTTCCCTGAAACGACTGGTTTCTCAGTGAGAAATCTACAAAGAATGCGTCAATTTGCTACATATTACCCTGAGTTCGAAATTATGCCACAAGCTGTGGCACAATTGCCGTGGGGTCATATTTCTGTTTTAATTCATAAGGTTAAAGATGACACCATTCGTTGTTGGTACGCTGAACAAGCCATTGAGCAAGGCTGGTCACGACCAACATTAGAACGCTATCTAAAAGAGGAACTCTATCAGCGGCAAGCGATTTCATCGACGAAGGCTTCTAATTATCTAGCTCGACTACCCTCCCCGCAATCTATGTTAGCTCAGGAATTACTCAAGCAGCCTTATAACTTCGATTTTCTGGGATTGCATGACGAAGCGCATGAGCGAGAAATTGAGCATGCATCCATTCAACACATTACTAAGTTTATGTTAGAGCTTGGTAAAGGATTTGCATTTGTAGGCTCACAAGTGCCTATCACGATTCATGATGATCAATTTTTTATCGATATGCTTTTTTATAATTTGCATTTGAGGTGCTTCACCGTTATTGAATTCAAAGCCACCAAATTTAAACCAGAGCACGCAGGTCAGTTAAACTTTTACCTGAGTGCTGTTGATGATTTAATGAAGCATAAGGAGGATAATCCAAGCATTGGTTTATTGCTTTGTAAATCACGAAATAAAATTGTAGCTGAATATGCGTTGAAAGATATTCAAAAACCAATAGGTGTTTCTGAATATCAATTAACGCGAGCCATCCCTGACAATCTACAAAAAGACTTGCCTTCTGTTGAAGAAATTGAAGCAGAATTAAATGAATTAGAAGATGATTGACAGGTCAACAATATGCGTCAACAATTAATAACCTTTCGTGAATTCAAATTGATGAGCCTAACAATTTTGTTGGCTATTTGTGGTTCGTTGGGTGTAGATATTCATCTTGCATCATTACCTCACATCATGACTTACATGCATACCACAAGACCGCATATGCAGCAATCCGTGACCTTCTTTATCCTTGGTGTTGGTTTAAGTATGTTGGTCTATGGACCATTATCTGACAAAGTAGGTCGTAAACCCGTTGTGATCTTCGGATTATGTTTGGCTTGTATTGCAAGTTATTCTGCCGCATTTGTTCAAAGTATCATGCCATTTTTGATTTTAAGAATTCTGCAAGGAGTTGGTAGCGGTGTATGCTGGGGATTGGGTCGCATTATCGCAGCAGATGTCATGCATGGTGAACGTCTGGCAGCCATTGGTTCTTACTTTACTTTGTTTTTAAGCTTATCTCCATTGTTAGCGCCCGCTTTGGGCGGTTATATTCAGCACTGGTTTGGTTGGCAGGCTAATTTTATTCTGCTTGGCAGTATTATTTTATTTGCACTCATATTTTTTATTTTATTTTTTGAAGAAACAAATAAACACAGACGCCCTGAAGCTTTTGCCTTATTTTCGCTCGTTAAGACGTATGCGTCATTTTTTCAAAACCGTTTATTCATTGGGTGTGCTCTACTGACTGGCATTGCGATGTCAGCAAATATATTTTATACCACTATAAGTTCCTTTATTTTTCAAAATCAATTTCACACAACGCCAATCGTATTTGGTTGGTTAACAGCTGTTGTTGGTGCGGCTGGGGTTATTGGAAAATTGTTTTCACCGTTTTTTATTTTACGACTCAAAAATCAAAAAACACTATTTCTTGGAATTGCACTCTTGTTATCGAGTGGTATCTTTTTATCAATTTTTACGTTTTCCGGCTATATCAGTATTGCTACTGTTTTAGCTGGCGTTTCAATCGCCATATTTGCGCTGGTATTTATAGGTAGTATCACGATGGCTATGGCACTTAGTCCGTTTCACGATAAACGTGGAAGCGCGGGGGCTTTATTCGGATCTTTTCAGTTGCTTATTTCTTTTGCCTTTAGCGCTATCGTTGCTACCTTCCCCCACCTAGGAACCAATACGTTAGCAGGTGCTTATGTTGTTTTGGGCTTATTAGGATTTGTTTGCTATTTTGGTTTAGTGAGAAATGCTAGATGAAAATAATCCCTCTACCAATATTTGACTCTATTGAAAATATCACTGATGAAAATGACTATTCTTATCTCAAAGAAGGCTATGATTTAAATGATATTAAAATCGCAACAAAATTTTTAAAATCTTACAAAGGCAGTCAAGGGACTTTTAATTCATATCGTCGTGAAATTGAACGACTCATTCATTGGTGCGTGTTGATTACTAATAAATCATTAAAAGAATTAAAGCGTGATGACATGGAAAATTTTATTCATTTCTGTCAAAAACCACCTAAATCATGGATAGGAAAAACAAAGCCGCCTCGATTTCTTGTTAAAGATGGTATACGCATTCCTAATACTAAATGGAGACCATTTATTGTTAAGCTTTCCAAAATAGAGCGTCGCAAAGGTATGGACTTAGACAAAAACAATTTTGAACTTTCACATGGGTCTCTGCGAGAGTCATTTGCTATATTAAGTAGTTTTTTTAACTATTTATTGCAAGAGGAATATGTTCCTGTAAACCCTGTCGCCATTATCAGGCAAAAAAGTAAATTCATACGAAAAACACAGGGGCAACCTAAAATTAGGCGATTATCAGAATTGCAGTGGCAATATGTAATTAAAACAGCAAAAAGCTTGGCAGAGCTTGATGCTGATGTTCATGAGCGTACACTATTTATTATGTCAGTTTTATATTCCATGTATCTTAGAATTTCAGAGCTTACTGCGAGTGAACGTTGGCAGCCGCAGATGAATCATTTCCATCGTGATAGCGACGGTAATTGGTGGTTCACGACTGTAGGAAAAGGTAACAAAGAACGTCAAATTGCAGTAAGCAATGCCATGTTAAAAGCACTAAAACGCTGGCGGAAACATCTGGGATTATCTGTACTACCCTCACCTGCCGATCAATCACCTTTGCTTCCAAAAACTAAAGGCAGCGGACCAATTAAAAGTACAAATTATATAAGAAAAATTGTGCAATACTGCTTTGATCAAACTATCGATCAACTTGATCAAGATGGGTTTTCTGAAGAATCTGAATCATTAAATGAAGCAACAGTACACTGGTTAAGGCATACAGGTATTTCAGATGATGTTAAAATTCGGCCTCGTGAGCATGTTCGTGATGATGCAGGACATAGTTCTAGCGCGATTACTGACCGTTATATTGATATCGAGCTGAGAGAACGTCATCGTAGTGCTAAAAAGAAAACAATTTCTGATGAAGATTAGGTTAATTGTTGTGCGACGAGTGACACTTTTGGACCGCTTTTGGAGTTTGACCCATAAGTGCAACTACTGATACTTTATTCAAACGCTACCTTTAAACCAAGTGCAATCAAGATCATTCCGGCGACTCTAGCTTGTATTTGCTTAATTTTCTGATTTTTTAATAAGACGGATTTTAATTTATGGCTAAAAAGAACGACTGCGCTATTAACACATGTGCCGCTTACAATAAAAATCAACCCTAACAAAGCAAACTGACAAAACAAGCCTCCATTTTCCGGCTGTACGAACTGAGGTAAAAAGGCGATAAAAAATACCAAAATTTTTGGATTTAATACATTCGTAACAAATCCATCAAGGAAAAGCTTGCCAGCACTTATACTGGCTAGATTTTTCGAGTTGATTACCATATTGTCTTTTTGTTTAAATAATTTAATTCCGAGATAAACTAAGTAAATGGCGCCCATAAATTTTATGGTATTAAACAAAATGTGAGACTGAATCATTATCGCCGATAAACCAGAGGCAACAACGAGAGTATAAACTAATAATCCCACAGATATTCCCGCGACTGAATAGAGCCCGCCGCGCAAATGATACGCCAAGGTTCGAGAGATAATAAAAAGCATATCTTGCCCCGGAAGAATGTTTAGCATTAAAGAAGCTAAAATAAACAAAAAGATCGTGTGAGCATTCATCTTACTCCTCCTTTTCTTAGTTCATCCCGCGCTTCCATAACAATCGAGTCTTTATGCATCTCTATAAACAAAGCCACTTTTGGATACTTGAGCCCCTACTTTCGATAGGCATCATCTTTTGAGATAGAGAGTTTATGATTTTGAGCTTCAAGCGCCAAAATAAACGGTTTGTACCCATCAGTGTTTACAATATTCCAAGCTTTTGTATAAGCTTTATCCGGCAAACTCTGATCCATGGCTATGATTGCTTTGAGCTCTTTCTTTTGGCCTAGCTTCAAATAAACCGCTTTTTGTATAGCAAATAAAAACAAATGTTGTCTGACCACCCAAGATAAATGGGCGTATTTTTTTAATGGCCCTGCGTATGGAGGTGTCCGTCCATCAAGATATACATGCAAAAGTTCATGGTAAATAATACTTAATGTCACAGGTAATGATAATGGCTTTTTAATAAAACTTTTCAAAGAGTAGCGCATGTTGACTAAAAGAGGCTGGCTCATTGAGGGAAAATTACATAAGGTGAGCGAAACGAGATAGCTTGGCATACGAAACGGCATATGAACAAGGTTTTGCGTTGTATTTAGTAACTTTACACCTTCTTGATTCCATGCTTGTTGAATACTGGGCAATCGTTGCAATAATTCATTTCGCCAGACTGGCTTAATGTTATAATGCATTTTATTAGTACAGACCATATCAAAGATTTTTGCATATTGAATCCGAACTTCTGGAGTTGCAGGTGCTGCTTCTACACCATTGCTATAAAAACCAATTAAGCATATAGAAAAAATCAAAAGCCATTTTGTCATAGCATCAACCCTAATTATTTACAATATCCAACTTTGTCAGAATACGTGCTTCTCAGTCAAATTAGTTCCATAGTGTTCTAACACTTGGCAGATTCTAATATTATGCTCCGTAAACCAGCGTTGCCTTGCACCTTTTTTAACAGCAATATGCTTAACATT
>Ga0210019_1000286_pt1 | contig 66282 bp, 68 predicted proteins | sample CryGeyCG2114_020_2_FD_183969 | JGI IMG/M metagenome (GOLD analysis project Ga0210019, IMG submission 183969) | Groundwater microbial communities from aquifer - Crystal Geyser CG11_big_fil_rev_8/21/14_0.20 (SPAdes) (version 2) | ecosystem: Environmental > Aquatic > Deep subsurface > Groundwater ...
TCATAATAACAATGGCAAAGATGGCCCGCGAAGTTTTTTTTGTGAGCGTATGCAGTGTTTTTGCACCGATCATTTTTTTATGCATCATATCTTCCACCTCTCCAGGATTGACCGTTAACAGAGCGGCCTCTGCCCCAGAAAAGAAGCCGGAAAGTGTTAGAACAATGAGAATTAAAATAATGAGTGAAAACATACAACAGAGTGTATAATACGCTCATGAAAGATAAAAATCGATCCCGTTATATATTTGCTGTGGTGCTTGCCTTGTTGGGAATGCTCGTTACCGTTTATCTTATTAAACAGCACTATGCAGAGCCGGATACTTCATTTTGCAATGTGAGTGCTATTGTAAATTGTGATGTTGTGAATCAGAGTAAATATTCCACTTTTTTAGGTATTCCGGTAGCGATTTTAGGTTTCGGTACCTATACGGTTTTGTTTGTTGCAATGTTTGGAATGGTTTTTGGATGGTGGAAAAAATATAGTACTCGTGTTCTTACGCTTATGACTGCATTTTCAGGTTTCGGTCTTGCATTCTCGCTCTATCTCACAATTGTTGAATTTTTTGTAATTGGTGCGGTCTGCATGTTTTGTTTAGCACAGCAGTTTATTATTCTCGCTCTTTTCTTGCTTCTTTTTGCTATCTATCAGCGCCAGGCAGAGGCCGAAGTATAATTATTTGCTATGTCAATTGAGCGACAAGAGCAGAGAAATCACAAAGAAAAGCAGGATCCAGATGCTTTATTATTAAGAGATATAGCTGATCCTGAGCGGGCACCGCGCACAAAGGCTGGCGCACTTTTGGGCCGCCTTTATGAGCATGAGGCTCCCGAAAAACTTGCGTTTGCACTCTTTGGAGGCCAAGCAAAAATTGAAAATGTACATCAGGCGCGGGAGGCTCTCGAAAAGACCGAAAGTGTAATGCGAGATGATACAAAAAAAATGGAAAAATCGGGAGTAGAACCTAAAAAGTTACTGCAGGGTTTTAAGCTGGAGGAGCGTCATGCATTGTCTCGTGCACTTGAAAGGCATTTTAATCCGGTGGAGAGAGAGCCTAAAAATAAGGAGGAACGCAACGCGCTCGATTTAGAAAAAGCGGTACGTACAAAATTTGAATCTCGTTTGTCCAAATCTCAGGACGATCACTCCTTCGATCTCGATAAAATTCGCCTGCAGACTTTCGTTCTTTTAAAGCATGATGAAGCACGTGAGGTGCAAAATACGATTGTGGCCATCGAGCAGCAAAAGATGGACGGATATGGTGATGTGGTAACAGCTATTCGGCGTGCCCGTGAAGTTCAGCAAACAAATGGCGGAGTACTTGGACGTGAAATTACTGCTGTTATGAAGCGTCGCGATTTATCTTCGGCTGAGCGTACGTTGGAGTTGGCGCAAATACTCACTGCAGAAGAGATGCGGCCCCAGGACAAGCTCTTACAAGAAACAGTTTCTGTTGTCGATGCACAGCGGGAATTTTTTATGACATTGAATGCCAAAACAAAAGAGGCACGGGTCCGCGTTCAAGATATTGAACATGCTATCGAGCGTGCGCGCGCTGAATCGATGGATTTTGAGAGTCCAGAAAAAGGCGCAGAAGAGGCTGCTTAAATTTTGGCAAATGCATTTTTGCCGGCATAGCGGGCCCGTCGTCCGAGCTCTTCTTCAATACGCAGCAGCTCGTTATATTTTGCCACGCGGTCGCTTCGAGAGAGTGAACCGGTTTTAATTTGTCCGGTTTCCATACCTACGGCTAAATGCGCAATAGTTGTGTCTTCACTTTCGCCGCTGCGGTGTGACACAACTTGCGTATATTTATGCTGGCGGGCCATTCGCATTACATCCAATGTCTCACTTAAGGTGCCGATTTGATTCAATTTAATAAGAATTGAGTTTGCAATATGTTCATCAAAGCCCATTTGTAAACGTTTTGGATTCGTTACAAAAAGGTCATCACCGACGAGTTGCATCTTATTTCCAAGCCGGTCGGTGAGCCCTTTCCATCCGTCCCAGTCGTCCTCTGCACAGCCATCTTCAATCGATACAATCGGATATTTATGAACAAGTTTCTCAAAATAGCCGATCAGTTCGGGAGCCTTTACCTTCTTTTGTGCACCGTTCATTTTAAGATTATATACGCCACGCGAATAGAATTCAGAAGCTGCAACATCCAACGCGAGCCATACATTTTGTCCGGCTTTGTATCCGGCTTTTTCAATTGCCTTCATGAGAAGGTCCAAAGCTGCTTCATGAGATTTGAGCGGGGGAGCAAAACCTCCTTCATCGCCCACAGTTGTGGGCATGTGTTTTTCGCCGATGAGCTTTTGTAATGTGTGAAAAATTTCTGCACCCATGCGCAATGCTTCGCGAAATGTAGCCGCGCCGGCCGGCACAATCATAATTTCTTGAAATTCTAACCCGGAGTTGGCATGTACGCCGCCATTCATTACATTCATCATTGGAACGGGGAGAAGCGCCGCACGGTCACCAATCGATTTATATAGTGGAACGCCGGCTTCGGCAGCTGCTAATTTTGCACATGCTAGTGAGACACCGAGAATTGCATTTGCTCCAAGATTCGACTTATTTTCGGTGCCATCCATCGTAATAAGTAATTCATCAATGGCCTGTTGATTATGTACCTTCATTCCTCGCACCTTTCTTTTTATTTTATTATTTACATGATTTACTGCTTTCAAAACGCCTTTGCCGCCAAAGCGCCGCTGATCGCCGTCCCGTAACTCAAGAGCCTCATGGGCTCCGGTTGAAGCGCCACTTGGCACGATGGCCCAAGCACGCTGCCGCTCCGATTCAGCAACGACTTCTATGGTCGGATTGCCCCTGGAATCTAAAACTTCGCGTGCAATAAGATTTTTTATAGTTGGCATTGTAATCATTATAGCAAAAGACCTTGTTTAATTACTTTGAATCGCTACAATAGGCCCGATGGATATTCAATGGCATGGACGCTCATGCGTCTCAATTAAGGGAAAAAGCGGTACAGTTATTGTGGATCCTTATGATCAGAAAAAAGCAGGTTTCAAGCTGCCGAAAAGTTTAAAACCAGAGGTCGTGCTTTCAAATGAAGATGATCCTGAATTGGACGCTGCTCAGTTTGGTAAAGAAACGCATATCTTTGACTGGCCTGGAGAGTACGAGGCGTGCGGAATCCTTATTCAGGCGATTCAGGCATATGACCGTCCGCTCGAAAAAGACGAAGCGGGCAATAAACAGTCAACCAAGGCAAATTCGATTATGATTTATTCGCTCATGGTAGATGGTTTGCGCGTATGCCATTTGGGAAATATCGGTCATAAATTAACCCCCGAAATGCTTGAGCAGATTGGAGAGGTAGATGTTTTGCTGGTTCCCATCGGTGGTATACTTGGCCCAGAAAAAGCACACGAAGTTATTGAGCAAATTGAACCGCGCATTAGTATTCCGATTTATTTTGAAGATCCGACTGCTTTCTTAAAGGAGGTTGGTGCGCAAAATTTAGAGGCGCAAAAAGTCGCCAAATTTCAGAGCCGCAGTACATTACCGAGCGACAAAATGGAGGTGAACTTGCTGGAGCAGGTTAATGGATAGTTAGTGCGTACCTCATTCTATTTTTGTTCATATCTTTCTGCGCGCTCGTTTTTTGGTACCCCGGGCAGGAGTTGAACCTACAACCTTTCCCTTAGGACGGGACTGCTCTATCCAGTTGAGCTACCGGGGCTTATGTGCGGGGTAATAGTACTATAGAATTTTTTATTGCGCGCCTACAAACATAATAAAAAAAATCTCCCGGGCACTATTGCGGCGGGAGATTTTTTAAAACGCTAAGAAAAATTTATTTCTTCTTACGTCGAGCTGGCTTGCGTTTTGCAGCTGGCTTGCGCTTAGCTGGCTTCTTAGCCGCTTTGCGTTTTGCAGCTGGCTTGCGCTTAGCTGGCTTCTTAGCCGCCTTGCGTTTTGGAGCTGCCTTGCGCTTAGCTGGCTTCTTAGCCACTTTGCGTTTTGCAGCTGGCTTGCGTTTTGCAACGCGTTTTTTTGCTGGCATAAAGCAGGGGTTAAAAAATAATAAAAAAAATAGAAAACAGAAATTAAAAAAGAAAAATAAAAAAACTTTTTCTCAAGAAAAATTTTATCTCTTTTTCATTTCTCTGTAAACACTTTGCGCGCAAAATTTATTTTGCGTGTAAAGAAATTTTTTTGTGTATGCGTGTTATAAAAATTTTAACATTTTTTGCACATTAGTTTTCCCTTTTAAAATAGAGGAAAAAACGGTGTGCATTTTTTTATTCGTTGCGGGTTATTTTTTTTCGTATCCCGTTGTAGCTAAAAAACTAATTTATAAATTCTTTTGCTTTTTCATTTTCAATGAGTGCAAGAAATGTAAAAGTCCACACTGCATTTGAAAATAAATTTAAAATTCCTGTGAAGTAAGATGCAAAAATTAATCCAACAATACTCAAAAGAATTCCAATCACAATTGCAATTTGGGTTGCAATTGCTGTGGCTGCAAAAAGTCCGATCGTAATAAAAAGTACCGTCGGCACAATGAGCACTGCAACAATGTTAATAATAATTCGAACGCCGATGAGCAGCATCAAAACTCCTATAATAAATGTATGTTGCCAGCTTAAAAGTACGAGCTTGGCGCTTTTTGCCATGGCGCTAAGTACCGAACTGCGTTTTAGCACGATAAAAAATTCGGAATAGGTAAAAAGCAGCGTGAGCAGAAACCCAATAAGACCGGCGAGTACAAAGAACGGAAGCAGTGTTTCAAGGGCACCAGGACCAAGATTTCGCAAAACGAATGCAGCTTCGGTAAGAATAGCAAAGAGTGAAAACCCCCGAATCAGCAAGTTGTATTCAAAGAGGGGCAGAAAGACGACTAAACCAAGTCCTACACCGTCACTTACACGAATTTCTTTGCCTTCGCGTGCCCGGGCAATGAGCTGAATAAGCCCGCCTTGGCAGAGTGTCGGCAGCAATGCATATATAATAAGGATAAGTGCTGTCACTAAAATGGCGGGTACAATTAATCCTCTATGTACACTTAGAAAGTCGTAAATATTGCCAGCGAGCTCTGCTAAAAAGCTTTGTTCGGCATCGTCAAAGAGCGCTGAGTATTTAAAGGCAAAGTACTGGTATATAAGGTAGATAATGCTTATGAGCGTTGTAAAAAGGGCTGGTAAAAATGCATACCACCACATTAAACGCTTATTTTGGCGCGTAAATGCCCAGGCCTCACTTATAATATGACGGGAGTTCACCATGGTGTCCGGGCTATTATATAGATTTTTTTAATAGTCTTGCAGGGAAACTGCCCATTTGTTAGAATTCGGCAGTATTCAAGCAGTATTAATAAAATATTTTTATAACATGAAAAGAGACAAGAAAAAGAAAGTGATCGGAGATCATGGGAGTCATCCTAAGGATACTGGATCACACCACGTTCAGGTTGCAATCCTGACCGAACGTATTAATGAGCTCAGTAAGCATTTGGAAACCCATCCTAAAGATAACAGCAGCCGCCGCGGTTTGCTGATGATGGTTGGCCGTCGCCGCAAGCTGCTTAATTATGTTAAGGGTAAAGGCGCGGATACATACGAGTCGCTCCTTAAAAAACTCAAGCTGCGAAAATAATCGTAGCTGTAGGAACAGGTGTAATAAGACAGGAAGATGTTTGTGCCTTCGGCAGTTGGGCTTAAACACTTTCTTGTCTTCAAAACTTGTTCCGTTTCCTATTCGTTAATGCGCATTGCGCAAATTTTTATTATGGAACAAGTACATTCAGTACAAATGGATATTGGCGGTCGAGAATTTAAATTGACCTCCGGACTGTATGCATTTCAAGCACATGGAGCTGTTGTCGCTTCTTTTGGTGAGACGCAGGTTTTGGGTGCAACTACTATGGCCGAAAAGGCAAAAGAAGGTATAGATTTTTTTCCGCTCTCCGTCGATTATGAAGAGCGCTACTACGCAACAGGAAAAATTAAGGGGAGCCGTTTTATTAAGCGTGAAGGGCGTCCGTCTGAACAGGCGATTTTGGCATCACGCATGACTGATCGTCCGATTCGTCCGCTTTTTCCAAAGGGTGCAATGAACGATGTGCAATGTATTGCGACCGTTCTTTCTGCCGATATGGAGGTATCTCCCACAACAACTGCAACAAATGCAATTTCTGCCGCATTGATGGTTTCGGGTATCCCATTTGCCGGGCCAGTTGGTTCAATACGTATGGGGTTGGTCGATAATCAACTCATTGTAAATCCAACCTATGAACAAGTTGAACAAGGCGGTTTGGATTTGGTAGTTGCCGGTACACTTGATGCTATTACAATGGTGGAGGCCGGTGCTCATGAAGTGCCCGAAGATGTTATGCTCGAAGCTCTTGCCAAAGCTCATGAAGTTATAAAGCAGATTTGTGAATTGCAAATCCAGCTGCGGGACAAGGTTAATCCAACACCGCGTGTATTTACGATTCGTCAAAAGAATGAAGCAGCAGCTAATGCGGTCCAAAGCTATGTAACAGAAGATATGTTGCTCGGCGTAAACGGCAATACAAAGTTTGACGTAAAAGGAAAAATCCATGCTTTGGAAGACGCGCTTTATGAGAAGTATGCTCCGCAAATTGAAGCGGGAGAGTTCGGTAAAGGTGATCTTGCCGATGCTTTAAACAGTTTGTTAGAGAAAGATATGCGGAAAAATATTCTGCAGCAGGAGCGCCGTATTGATGGCCGCTCACTCGATCAAATTCGCCCAATAGAGTGCCGTGTTGGTGAAATTCCGCGGACTCATGGTTCAGGTATGTTTCAGCGGGGAGAAACACAGGTATTAACGCTGACAACCCTTGGCGGGCCCGGTGCTGCACAGATTATCGATACTATGGATACTGATGAAGAGCGGCGTTATATGCATCACTACAACTTCCCGCCGTATTCAGTGGGAGAGGTGCGTATGATGCGTGGTACTTCTCGCCGAGAAGTAGGACATGGAGACTTAGCTGAACGCGCGTTGCTTCCCGTGCTGCCGAAGAAAGAAGATTTTGCCTATACCATGCGCTTGGTTTCGGAGGTGCTTTCCTGTAATGGGTCAAGCTCTATGGCTTCGGTGTGCGGTTCTACACTTTCTCTTATGGATGCAGGTGTGCCAATTTCTCGTCCTGTTTCTGGTATTGCAATGGGCTTGGTAACGGGCGAGGATTTCGATGGTAAAAATGGTACCTATAAAATTCTTACAGATATCCAAGGTTTGGAAGATTTTGCCGGCGATATGGACTTTAAAGTTACTGGAACAAGTGAAGGAATTACTGCTTTGCAGATGGATATTAAAGTAAAAGGCCTCTCTCTCGATGTATTAAAGGAGGCATTAGAACGTGCACGGAACGCGCGCAACCAAGTACTCGAAGCAATGCTCAAGGCAATTGCTACACCGCGCGATCATCTTAGTAAATATGCACCAATGATCAGCAGTATGCATATCGATCCAGATGATATTAAGCTTGTAATCGGCAAGGGCGGGGAAACCATTCAGAAAATTACCGCCGAGACGGAATGCGAGATCGACATTGAGCAAGATGGTTTAGTTATGATTACTGCAAAAGATCAAGAATCGGGTCAGCGCGCTATGGATTGGATTAAAAAGATTACTTATAAGCCTGCGGTTGGAGATGTATTCGAAGGTAAGGTTGTTCGTATTATGGACTTCGGTGCCTTTGTAGAAATTACGCCGGGCAAGGACGGGCTTGTACATATTTCTCAACTCGATCACCATCGCGTAAACCGCGTTGAGGACGTAGTGCAGTTAGGCGATATTGTTAAAGTAAAACTGATGGAAATCGATGATCAAGGACGCTATAACTTATCCCGAAAAGTCTTACTGCCTCGACCAGAAGGCATGCCTGAACAAAGTGAGAGCGACTTTGGCGGAGGCTACCGCCTAGGCGGGGCAGGTCGTCCATCTCGGCCACCACGTCGCGGTCCGCCACGTCGCTAAATATCGAGTATGAGGAGCTTTATTGTCTCGTGCACATCATCGATACCCACAAACTTTGGGTATACTTTGATGTTATTTAAGCGCAGGTTGTAATACAGCAGCGGTTCGACGCTATTTGTAATATAGATATTGGTCTTATTCTTTTGAAGAAACTCCGCCATTTTGACGGCATCGTCAGAATGAAAGCTTTCTGCGAGATGAAAATGGTCATGCACTTGCCCATCCTTTATATCGACAAAGAGGAATGTATAGTCGCTGTCGTCGTCGATGTCTATTTTTGCCGAAAGCCCATCAGCGGGATTTTGCACCGGAATAGCAACGCGGATTTTATCGGGCTTTGGTGCATCGATGTAGAGTACAAAATCGCCGAGATGCCGAATGTTTTCTTCAATAGAGTGATGCAGCCGGTGAATCTCATTTCGTAAATCGATTGCATTACTAAATGGATTTGTTTCGAGAATTGCCTCGCCGAATAAAAATGTTCCCGTTTTTCTCAGTCGTATCTTTTTAATTTTTGTAACGATGCGTGACTTTTTTAGGAGCGTGCGAATTTTACGTGCAATCTTAGGATCGTCCCAGAAATCAAGTAAGTCGAGCAGGGATTCTTTTGCAAATTTTACTCCGCTCCAAATTATCAAAACAGAGATGAGTATACCCAGTATCGCTCCTGCATGCGCTATGCCAAACTTATCTCCTACGATACCGAGCAAAACGCCTCCGGAGACAAACATATCGTTGCGTTTGTCATAGGCGCTGGCGAGCATCGCTTTTGATTCAAGTTTCTCTCCCGCAGCTTTTTGATTGTAGTATGAGTAACCGGCTGCAATGATTGAGATCGAAGATATAATGATACCGAAAATGTGGTTTGTAGTAATGCGTGCCGTGAATATAGAGTTAATACTTTCTAGAAAGAGCCGCCCGCCGATCACGAGAATGAAAAGCGATATGAGAAAGGAAATGAGTGTTTCGATTCTATGGTATCCGTACGAAAAACCATGGCCTGCGCGTTTCGTGGAGAGACGAAGTCCCATAAAAATTGCAATCGCGGCGAGGATATCGCTAAAGCTGCTTACAGCATCTCCAATTAAGGGAATAAAGTTAGTTATGTAGCCGGCCACACCTTTGGCAATCGTTAAAGCTATGAGCAAAAATACACTTCTTCGGGCCACCCGCATCGCTTGCCGTAACTCTTCTTGATGCGCCGCTTTGAGCGGTGTTTTTGGTAAATCTTTAATTACCTTTACCTCACCGGTAGGATTACTCGGGTCCGGTTTAATATCTGGATTCTCTTTATTTGTTTCGACTTTTTGTGTGACGATTTTTTCTGTTTCGTCCTTTTTTGCAGTTGGCATATCCAAGTATTATACCAGCAAAAAGGGGATTTGTCAGCTTTGCAGATAGCACTGTTCGCAGTGGATTATTTCTGGTCTATCCGGTGCATATGCACTCTGAATTGGCATGTTACACTTCGCACACTGCCGTTTCCAGAGCAGACGCGGCGTGCGCTGAGCAAAACGAGCAGAGTGCCGGCACTCAGGACATTTTTGAGGGAGCGGGATATCCTGTTTTTTGTAAAAATTCAGCTCTTTTGGAAGGATCTTGTAGGCTTTAGCACAGACAATACAGCGACCGGCTTCTTGTGGTAATGTGTGCTGCGTGATTTTTGTTTTTATTTGTTGAGGAAAGTAATCTGCTGCAACTGAATCTTGGTACGAAAAAGGGGAGAGCCCCATAGGGGGAAATTCGCCGTAAGTTTTGTCGGCATGCATATCGGCAATTATTTTTGCACGCAGCGTTTCATATTCTTGTTTTGTATATTGTTTATTGAGAATACAATATTTTTTATTTCTGAGTCCCACACAGCCAAAAAGATTTTGTGAACTTTTGCAGAAATCTGAATATTGGCAGTCTGCGCATTCGCCACATGTATTGCAGAATTGAATATTGTTGTTTCCATAATAGCCAATATGCTCATAACAGAGTTCAAAGTGTTCGCAGTAGTTTACATCGTATGAATCTTTGGCATCGATGATTTGGGCACAGTAGCGAACATCTTGAGCCTTTTTTACATCAAAGCAGTCGCGGGCATTTTTTGAATTTACAATATAGTTGCCGCTTACATTTTCGTTATTTAGATTTTGTGCATATTTATGAGGGAAATTGAGTTTGAATTTTGCAAATTTCTTAAGCAGTTCATCGATTCCTTTGCGTGTATTTAGTTTCAAATCCGTTTTTATATTCTCATACTCTTGTTGAGAATAAGCCTTATTGAAAATGTAATATTTTTTATTGCGCAGCCCAATGGAGGCAATACAATTTTGTGATCCTTTACAGTCAAAACAGGCGATTAAATCTGAAGAAGTGGAGCAATCTTGGCAGTACTGGCATGCGTAGCATTTTTCACAATCTATGCACTCATAACAGAGTTCTGATTCACGTACTAAGAAACTATCATAGCAGTCACGCGATTCGTATGGAGATCCGTACATACAGTCTTCGATATGAATAGAACCGAAGCAGAGATAGCTGTTGTGAGCAAAGCCGACGTAATTGCAGTAATCACTATTTTCGGTGTTTACCGTTGCAAGATTAAGGCGTGGCACACGCTGCAGAAGAGCATGATATTGAGCGAAAAATGATTTTGAAGGTGAATATTCTTGTCCATGCTCCTGAGGATCCCATGCATCGCTCCACCAGCAGGTTTGGCAATAGACTGGAAAAGGGTGCCCGGGCGCATACATAGAAATTATTTTTTTGCCGCACAAACCGCATGTATCGTGATACAAATTGCGTTCATTGCGCCAAGCGAGCCTTCTCTGCATGCGGCATAGCGCACACAGTGTGGGGGCCGGCACATGTATTTTTGTATAGAATGCGCGATCCGAATCATCTATAACAAATTTCTTGCTGCAATGCGCACATGTTTTTTCCATAAGGATAGTTACAAGTTCATGACAGAGGGTAGAGCGAGTTTGTAAGATTGTCTATATTTCAGTACAATAGTTGTCACTATGCTGTGACAGCACCATGATAGATATTCCCCAAAAAATTAAGCAGACACTTCGTGATTTTGGTCTCAGTAAGGCCGAAATGTATGTATACGTAAGCGCTTTGCGGCTTGGAGCGCAACCCGCCAGCGTTATTGCAAAGCATGCGCTTTTGAAGCGTGGTCATACCTATAATATGCTTACGAGCTTAAAGGAAAAGGGATTGGTGCAAGAAATGATCAAGCGTAAAATTCGGCACTTTGCAGCATGTCGCCCCGAAACTATTCTCTCTGTTTTGCTACACCGCGAAGAAAAGATAGCGCATCAAAAGGAGCAAATTGCACAAATTATTCCACTCTTGCAGTCACTCAAAAATCCCGCAGTACAGCCTGCTCGCGTCCGATTTTTTGAGGGGTCTCAAGGTATTAAAGAGATTTATGAAGATACTATTCAAAATTCAAACGAAACCATATATGCAATTGGTGACTTCGCCTGTTTTTTCCCACAAGAAAAGGATCCGGTCTTAAACGGCTGGATTTGGAAATATTCTCAGCGGCGTGCCGCAAAGGGAATTTGGTATTACGGAATCGCAAATAAATCGAAATATTCCGATATGGCTTTTAGAAAGCGTCTAAAACAAAAACGAAAATTAAAGATGCTGAAAGATGTGGAATTGCCTGTTGAAATCAATATTTACGGCAATAAAGTAGCGGTCATGTCCACATCAAAAGAAATGATTGGTTTTATTATTGAGGATGCACCCACTGCTGAAACGCTTCGTAATTTGCATAAGGCAATTTGGGGATTTTTGCCGGACTACGCTATTTAATACACCTCGGCCAAATAGCAGGTCTCGCAATATATTGTCTCTGGCCTGTTTGGAGCGTAACTTGTTTGGATTGCTTTTTTACACTTTGCGCATTCGCGTGTCCACAGACGCCACGGCGTTCTTATTTTGTTCCGCGCATTGTGCCGGCAATCTGGGCACTGTTTTGGAACCGGAATGCGCTGTGTCCGGTAAAATTTTAACTCTTGTGCCGTGATGCGATAGTTTTTTGCACATATTTCACACGCGCAAATGCCTTTTGTAATCTCATCGGTGACCTCATCGATACTATTCGGAATTTGCACAGTGGCCGGCTGAAATTCTTTTGAATCCTTTGGGCGCCAGCCCCAGCCTAATTCTTTTGCTTGCCCTTCATTCAGAGGAAAATGGTCTTGTGCAATGGTTTCATTGTAATTAAATGGTGAGAGCGAGGCCGGGAAAAATTCTCCCCATTCTCCGGTTTTTTGCATATGTTCAATAATACGTGCGCACATTTTTTCGTATTCTTCTTTTGGATACTCTTTATTGAGGATTGTATGGCGCGCTTTATGAAAGCCAACAGTTCCAAAGCAATCTTGTGCAGAGGGTGACTGTACACAATATAGAAGATTTTTTGCACCGTTCCAGTTATATACCGAAAGTACGATCCTGTATCCGGGTACGCCAGTTACGGTATTGTAATAAGATAATTCGGCCTCTTGAATTCCGGTGATGTCGTAGCAATCAGAAATGGGTTTATCGCCGAGTGTTATAAACTTTGAATCTTGTGCACCGTTGGTGTCAAAACTTTGCTGTACATTTTTGCAGTTTGAAAGATTTGTACCGGTCGAATTTTCACAATTTGTAATTTGTGTAGCACGCATCGGAAATTTTAAACGGTGCTCTGTAAACATTTTCTTGGCTCGCTCAAGCCCCTCATGGGTATCTAGGCGGAGTTCTGCAATTCTTTTTTCATATTCTTCTTTGCTCAACTGTTCATTAAAAAAGCAATACTGTTTACCTATGAGGTTTACGCTCCCAAAACAGTTTTGGCAGTTGCGGCAGCCTTCACAGAAAATACAATCAATGCAGTTTGTACAGTGTGTCGAATATTTGCATCCATAACATTTGTTCACTTCCACACATTCATAGCAAAGCTCACTGTTATACGCAGTAAGACAATCTACTGAATCCTGGCAGCTCCATATATAGCTGGAGTACTGGCAATTTTCATTATCATTGCTGGCAAATATCAGATAGCAATCTTTGTTGTTATTACAAAAATTTACATAGTCGCTGTTGTATGATTTGTCTACGAGCAAATCCATAAGGGGAACAGATTGAATCAGTTCGCGAAGCTGTGAAAAAAATGGACGATTGAAATCAAACTCTCGTCCATAGTCGCCGGCATCCCAAGTATCGCTCCACCATGCTTCTTTCTTATACACTTTATGCGGTTTGTCCGCTGCAATCCAAGAGATGATCGGCTCGCCCGTTGCATCGCAGTTTCGCCGGTAGAGGCTTCGTTCATTTCGAAACGCAAGGCGGTTTTGCAGGCGGCAGTCCGGACACTCTTTTGGCGGCGGAATTTCAAAAACTTGCCCGGCAAACGTAGGAGAAACGCGCTTATAAAATTCTAGATCTTCATCGCCAATGTGAAACGAAGTTCTGCATCGCCGGCATGTTTGTTCTAGAGCTATTGTGTTGGGGTAAAGTGCCTGTCAATTAAACAATATTTATCTTTTTTCAACAAATTTTTCTTTGGAAAATTTCTTGGCAGCTAGGATTTTTTGTTGCGCCTTGCCAAAGGGGCAGTAGTCGAGCAATGGACACTCACTGCAGCGCGGTTTCGGCTTACAGATTTTGCGTCCATGGGAGATCATTTGAATGTGTGTGGAAATCCAATATTTTTTATCAATTGCACGGCGCAAATCTAAATCGGCTTTGTCGGCTGTCGTTGCCCTTGTTAGGTCTAAGCGCAGCGCAACACGGTGTACATGGCGGTCCACAGGAAAGGCCGGCACACCAAATGCTTGTGTCAAAACTACGCTCGCGGTTTTACGTCCAACGCCGGGCAGTTTTTGCAGCGATTCTAAATTGTTCGGTACCTCGCCGCCATATTCTTCTAAAATTGCGTGCGCAGCTCCCAGCAAACTTTTAGTTTTTGCATTAAAAAATCCGGTAGTACGAATTAGTGCCATAACTTTGCGCGGTCCGAGGGCAAGTAGTTGTTCCGGTGTGCCCCCCACTTTGAATAACTCTTTGGTAACAATATTAACGCGCTCATCAGTACACTGTGCCGATAAAATCGTCGCAACGAGTAGCTGAAAAGGTGTCTCAAAATTTAAAAAAGGTCGGGGATTTGGATACTCTCTGTTGAGAATTCCTATGATTTTTGTTGTGCGCGCGTCCACGGACGCATTATAGCGGAGTTATGCTGCTCGTGCTTCCGGTCCGGCATCGGTTTCTTTTTCTACACGTGCAGCTCGTATTTCTGTTTTTAACTCTTCATTCACTACTGCAAATGCATCGCCGGCTTGGAATGCCGCATCGAGAAGAGGCTTTATTGCACGTACTTCCGGATCCAGCATCGCAGCTATCTTTACTAACCACTGTGCTGCATCACTTCTTTCTTTGTCCATTTTTTGTATCTCTTCATCACTTACATTTTTAAGATCAAGAATTCCTACGCGTACAAGCTGTTGAATTTGATTTGAACCAGTATATACGCCGCGCTGTACAATTCCTGGGATTTTTTCCCAAACTGTCCGTGTTGGTCCCATTGCTTTGTCTAGCAGTTTCCATAATCCGGCATAGAGCGGCCAGATGCTTTCATGTTGAATAATCTCGCGCGGTAATGCGGTCAGTTTTTGCGCTTCCTCTTTTTCGAGTGTTTCGCCGCCTTGTATTTTTTTTAGCAGCTCAGCGTATTGTAAAGTTTCCTTCGTTTCGTCCTGTTCGCCTAGATTTTCCGAAGGAGCCTGCTCAATTGATTCATTGTGCATATCTGAAGAGTAGCACAAATTTTGCTGTATTTGGAGCTTTTCGTAAGTTCTAGGCAAACTCTGCGTTTGTATCTCCGGTACGTCCACTATTTCTTAATTTTTCTCATTATGATAGGAAAATTCACCGCTTTTATAGCTGTCACCATCATGTTTGCAGGTGCCGCATATCCAGCAATCGCAGACTCTCTTCATAGAAATGCGGTAACGGTATCTACCGTGCCGGAGGTTTCAAGATCAAATACAGAGCAAACTGCCTCACCAGCTGCACCGACTACGCCAAATACTTCAACCGAGCCAGCTTCTCCACCAAGCCAGACGGTATCACCGGCTCCAAATCAAAATTCACCAACTTCAAGTACAGCTGGAAACAGCAATACCAATTTAAATACAGCAACGCAAAGCGGTACACAGGTAAACGGTAATACTCCTATTACACGCGCACCTCAAAATAACTTCCCAAGTACCTCTGCAACCGATTATAGATCACAATTTTTACTTGAGAACAGAGTTCAATAAGCATTTTGTAAGTTTTTCATATTGTCATCGTTTCAACAATCGGTGTCAGAGATGGCACCTAACATATCGAAGAGAGGGGGGTCACCACGTTGGGGAGGTGGCCCCCTTTTCATATGTGCAATTTTATGGGGGATTTGCTCTTAAAAGATTATTTTGTTAGGCTTCACCTTAGTGTGTGTTTTTATTTTTTTAACCCCCATATTTATGTTTGACGATCAAAATGCTGCTATGGGCGGTGACAATGCCGGCCAGCAAGACGCAGGTGCTATGCCAGCAGGTGAAGGTGAAAACCAAGAAGGTCAACACCAGGGCGGTGAGCATTCCGAAGGCGAATCTCAAAGCCATGAAGGCGGTGAGGCTGCCGGTGGAGATTCAGCTCCAGCTGCGGGAGGAGAAGGAGGCATGTAATTTTGCCAAATCTCGATAAAAAAGAGCGCTCATTGAGTGCTCTTTTTTAGCAAAATATGCAACATAGAGCACAAATATCAATGGAGATTTAATATTGCACATCAATCCTTCTTCGTTTGGGCGTCATAAATAAGTTATGGCATACCATTATCAAGAATTGAGCAGATCTATAATTATAGCTGCCAAAAAAGGCAGTAGAGATGATTTTAATAGGATCGTGGAAAGATACCAGCGGCCGATCTATGGTTTTGTGAATAAAATGACGCATAGTCCCACGGAAACTGAAGATCTCACCCAAGAGATTTTTCTAAAATTATATCTTAATATTAAAAAATATGACCCGGAGAGGAGATTTTCGAGTTGGTTATTTACAATAGCCAGGAGAATTGTAATCGATTATTTTCGAAAAAAAGGCCGTAATAAAGAGCTTTTTATTATCGATGATCCAGAAAATTATTTTGAACCTTCTATAGATCCTCCCAATATGGGGGATAAAATCGATATTCAGGAGGCTTTTTTGAATCTGAAACCACGATATCAGCGGGTACTTTTTTTAAGGTATTGGAAAGGAGAGAGCTACAGGAGTATTTCTCGAAAATCACATTTAAGTTTAAATACGGTAAAAACTTATATACGTCGCGGTAAAAAAGAATTGCGCAGAAAACTCCCGGATTAAAATTACATTGAAACTTCCGGCAGTTCGCTGGCGTATGTTAATAGTGCGAAGGTCGACCTCGCTCCCCAATATACATATACCTTAACTTCCAAATATTATGAATACTACACAGAACATAATCGGCGGAGTTGGCAGAAAATTTTTGTCAATCATTGCTATTTCAGCAATGCTCTTGTTTGCAGGAGCAATGAAAATTGCAAGTGCAGAAACAGATGTTAATAGTGTCAATGAAAATAATATTAATGCTGAGACGAATAGTAGCGCAACCAGTGGCACCACCAATGGTACAACCAATGGCACGGTTGATGATACTACTGATGATACCGAGTCTACCGAGACGGATAGCACGAATACTGATACTAACACCAATAACACCACTACGACCAATGGCAATAATCGCATCAATTTAGGAACAAATAGTGATAATAATTCTCAAAATATCGAAGAACTCTTTGTTTTAAAGGCGCTGTTTGATGATGAAAACGGCACGGTGAATAATACCAACATTGAAGATCTGTTTGTTTTGAAACAATTATTTGATGAGAATGGGAATGGAGGAGTTTTGAATAATGGAGGAGATAATCTAGAAGATCTTTTTGTGATTAAGGCACTGTTTGATGATCAAAATGGAGACGGCATTTTAAACGGGAATGATAATCTAACAGATCTCATTGTGCTTCAAGCGCTATTTGATGATGATGAAAATGGAACTGGAACTGGAATCTTTAATGGAGACGATAGTAATTTAGAAGATCTTTTCATCTTATCAATTATTGATGATGACGATGGTACCGGTGACAGTGATTTAGTCGATCTTTTCGTCATCACAAAGCTGTTTGATGATGAAAATGGAACCGGAAGTGGAAATGGTCTCTTCAGTGGAGACGACAATCTAGAGGATCTTTTCATTTTGACTATCCTTGATGATGACGATGATAACGGTGGTACTGATTTAGTAGATCTTTTCGTCATTCGAGAGCTTTTCAATGATGATGAAGAGAACAATATCAATAATCTCTTAAACTAATTCTAATTTCTAACCTGCCAAATCCCTGTGCGAATACAAATACGCCCACACTAACGAAGAACAGTCATCTTTGAATGACTGTTCTTCGCTTTTTTAGTATGAACTTCTTCAGGCACAACTACTATTACTTTTAACCCCTGTTTATTCAGCTCATTAACCAATCCTTCTTCGTGACCAGCACCGAATTGAAGCATCCCGATGGTCTGATTTTGGTTGCGTAGCGCTGTAGCAAAGTTTTCTGCAGTTTCACGGTTCCTTTGATCAATTACTACCTCTTGAATTTTTTCTTTACTGCGCTTTTCGAGTCCTTGTAATGTTTGTGTATCATCAATATCTGCAAACGGATTTTTTGTTCTGGACACAGTAGTTTTTTTATTCGTCTTCACTTCATTTTCTGCCTTCATCAATCGTGATGCCTCCGCTACTGCATCTTGAAACTCGCCAATTTGGCGGTACGCTTTATTATTCTTCTGTTCTTTTGCCATTATCTCTAGATCGTCGAGATCAGTGTCATTTTTTTTCTCTTTTTCATCATCTCTCGCATCCCGCAACTTTTTAAGCATTTCAAGCTTGAGCGCGAGTCCTTTGTTGTTGGATTTTTTTGGTTTGAGGCGATCTTTAATATAAATATATTCTCGTACAATTTTTGCACTTTCTTCACGAGTTTCTAAATTTTCTGCTCCAACCAATTTTACATCACTGTGTTGGCTCCAAACTGTATACGGTGCTCCTTTCAGCCAAATTTGTCTCTCTACATTGTGAATTGCTTTTTCAATTTTATTAAACAGCTCGCTTTGTGCCTCGCGGTCGACCGGGTTCGTTTCTAAAACTGCTTCCAGTCTTTCGTACTCTTGCTGCAAGAGCTCAAGTGCTTTTAATTCATTTTGTACGTCGTGACGCTCGCGCTGTTCGACATCTCCTGTTAACTCGCCTTCGACCATAATGAGATTGATGTCTTTTTCATCTACAAGATAATTCATGATTTCATACGTCTCTCTTTGAGTTCGCTCCGCCTTATCGTTTACATTGTCGCCGTTTTTACTTCCGGGTGCTTTATGATATTGAGGAAAATAAATTACCGTGCCCCAATTTTCACCAGGCGCTTCGCTTGTGTACGTTGTTCCGATGGGAAGTTGATTTTTGTTATTTGCTTGAGCAAAAGTTTGGTGTGTCATTAGCAGCATGGCTGCTATAAGACCGCTACTAACTATTTTTTGAATGATTTGCATGTAATAGAGGTTAGTAAAATAGACACGGTCGCCCATCATAGTTGCTGGCGAACAGCATGCAAGGACAAATAAATTTCGTGTAGCAACAACAACCTGAAAACGCCTAGAACATAGGCAAATATCACATTGACGCAATGTGAGACTCTTGTTTTATTGGCTGTAAAAATCTGCACTTGTTGCAGCTTTGCCCGTCACGGCAAGCTGGTGTACTCTTCCAGAAAATGAAAAGTAAATTGCTCGATCTTATTCCAAGCCGCGAATCGCTCTCTCGTGTTGCGGAAAATATGCCTTTGCCCGAACGCGAGAAGCGCCCCCTCGTTGTCGCTTTTTACCTTACATTTGATTGCAATGCGCGCTGTAAATTTTGCAGCCAGGCGAAATATGTATATGGAGAAGCAAAGGGTAATTATGCACATGTTCGCCGCGATATCGAGCGCGCTAAAGAGATTTTGCGTGTTATTCGGCGCGATGTTCCGAATATTTATTTTGAAGGTGGTGAGCCCACAATTTATCCAGGTTTTGAAGAAATTTTGGCGGAGTGCAAGAGCCTAGAATTTGAAACAATCGCCGTAAATACTAATGCAATCAAATTTTCTCCGGCGGTTTTGGAATACGCGGATCTCCTTGTAGTCAGTATGCATTCCGATGATCCGCGCAAAGTCGTTGAGATTTATGAAATCGCCGGGGGCATAGAGAGAGGCGCGGAAATTATCGATAACATCGCGCGGTACAACAATATGCGCGATAAGAAAAAGACGCGCATGGTCATAAATTGCGTTGCTACTGCAGAGAACCTTACAGACATTGCCGAAGTTGCAAGTTTTGCGCAGAATCTTGGAGTTCAATTTAATTTGGCGCCTTCAATTCAGCCCGACGGTACTCCGGATCCCGCATTAATAGACAATCCCGATTATCAGCTTTTTGTCGATTGGATGATGAGGCAGGGAATGTTTGTTGCAGCGAGCCAAAATTATTTGCGCACTATTCGAAATTTTGAACCTTTTATTTGTGCGCCGCACTTGGTGCCCGGGGTACATCCGGACGGCCGCATGATTGTACCGTGTCCAAATTTGCCCGAGGCACCTGAAATGGTGAATATTTTGGAAGCTGGTGGAGTCATTGAGGGGTTGCGCATAGGCCGTGAAAAATTTGAAGCACAGCATGGAATTTTAGACACAGCCCGCCGCTGTGCGGACAGGTGTCATAAAATGTGTTTTGTAGATACAAGCGGAACGAGCTCCATTGCGGGGATTATGACTATGGTTCAAGAAGGTGTACGCGGCTTCCGCCGCCAATTAGCGGTAAAAGATAAAATCTCCAATCGCGCACCGCCTCATCTTCGGTCTCACTCCGCATGTTTATGCGATCCCTATTACGACAAATTTGCACCTTGGATGCCGGAAGGTACCGAGGCATGGTTAAATCGCCGCAATCACTGCCCTGCCGATACTCAGCAAAAAACATCAGGACATCCAGCATTGCGGGTTATTGAAGAGTAATAATGGTGCAATTCTTTTTTGTGATGAAACGTCTCTCAATTATCACTTAAAAGAATTCATTATGACAAAACAAGTTTCGAGTATAGAAAGTTCTTACCAAAAAACTTTAGATTTGTTTCATGCTATAGAAAGGAAAACAGGCTGGAAAGAAAACCACGAAGTAACGTACAAAGCACTGCGAGCAGTGTTGCACGCTTTGCGGGATCGTATGATACCCGACGAAGCGGTTCAATTTGGTTCACAACTGCCTTTAATTGTCCGTGGTATGTACTATGAAGGATGGAAGCCGAGTAAAACGCCTCAAAAAATGAGCAAGGATGAATTTATTCAAAGGATCCAGGGCGAAACATATATTGCCCAGCCAAATCCTGAGGAGATGGTGAAACATATTCTGGAAGGCATCGATGAATTCATGGCCCCAGGAACTGTTGAAAAAATCAAAAATACTTTGCCCAAGGATTTTTGGGTGCTTTGATTTGGGTGTTATCTGGAGCGAGTAAGGGGAATCGAACCCCTGTCCCCACCATGGCAAGGTGGTGTAATAGCCACTATACGATACTCGCGAAAGCAGGGGGAAATATAACATAGACTGCAAAAAACTCAACTTTTTTTAAGGTTGGGAATTCTAAAAGATGCGTTGCATCTCGAGAATATCTCTTATACACTGCCTCAGGTTCTTACTGACTGCTACGCCAGGGTAGCTCAGTGGTAGAGCATGCGACTGAAAATCGCAGTGTCGGCAGTTCAATTCTGCCCCCTGGCACCAAAAGCTGGTTATAAAGGAGGTATTCCGGTTAAGGCTGAATAAAGCACATACCAAACCACGCTTTTTTGAAAGTTAACCTGAACATTGACGTCTTCTTTGTAAGAAGCGCGTGTTTCTTGAATCTCATATTTTTTAACCCCCAGTGTTATGAAAACACTCAAACAATTTTTCGCGGCACTATTGGTCTCGGGGGTTATCTTCGCACCCATGAGCAGTGTATCTGCTCAAGAGAATACTACGAAGTTACCTCCAGAAGATATCGCCTGTTTTAGTGCGGCGATTGAGGCGCGGTCGAGTGCTTTAATCGATGCTCTTGATGAATGGCAAGGCGATGTAAAGGTCGCAATTATGGAACGAAACGATGGCATTATCGAGTCATTAGCGCTTGAGCGCGATGCCCGCTTTGATGCACGCCGTAACGTTTTTGTTGCGTATACGGAACAAGTCCGTTTGCTTGATGCGCGATATGAGCAAATGCGCAATAACGCTTTTGCCAATTATCGCAGTGCAGTCAATGACTGCCGTTCATAAGCGTTTCTTTTGCTGTTTATTTTTTAACCCTCATTTTATATGAAGGTATCTAAATTCATTGCAGCCGGCAGTATTGCTTCGCTGCTCTTTGTACTCTCGGCTTTGCCGGTCTCTGCACAGAGCGAAAGTGAAGAGACAGCTCCGCAAGCCCAGCACCGTGAATGTAAGCAAGAAGCTCATGATGCATTCCGCGCAGCATATCGCGCAGCATTTGAAAAACGTGCAGAAGCAACTGCTAAGGCACGTGCTGAATATCACGCAGCTCTTGATGTCGAGCTTGAGGATGGTGAAGATGGTTTGATTGCAAGACTTCGTCTTCGTTTAGAAGCGCGTCAGGCATTTCATGCAGCAGTACGTGAGGCAAATAATGAATTTATTGAGACATTAAAGGAAGCTCGTGCCGAATATAAAGATGTAAAAGAAGAGTGCCGTGATGAATTTAAAGCAGAACGAGAAGAGGCTCGATTAGAAGTTGATGGTGAAGTGGATACTGATGTTGTTGATGATAATAATGAGGAGAGCACTGACGACGATGAGGATGAATCTGAAGATGAACTTGAAGCTGAGGAAGGCCGTAGAATTGAGTCTGAAATAGACGTAAAGATAGAGCGCAAGGGCAGAGGCGGAGAAGTGAAGATTGAACAGCAGTCTCGTATAGAGGATAAGAAAAAGGCGGGTCTAAAATCGGGGTTACGTCTTCGTTCGAATTTGGAATTATAATTGTATTATTTTTTGTATGTAATTAATTTGTTAGTGGGAGGGACCTCTGAGACACGCTCGGGGGTCCTTTTTATTTTATAAGCTTCGGCTTTTGCTCAGTCGTCGCTAAATTTGCGACTCCTTCGCTTCAGCCTACGCGCTCGGCCCGCGGCCTCGCATTTAATGTTATACTAATGTAAATAATCTTAATTATCTCTTATGAACACATCGGAAGGTGGTAAACCACTTCAACAGCTCGAGCATGTTCTGGACGAATATTTGATTCATAAAGCACCATTTCAGCTGCCTGGCGGCTTAAAGCAGTTTATTGTAAAGGTAGCGCCTTGGCTCAATTTGCTGTTTATTATTACACTATTGCCGGTGGTTTTATTTGCTTTAGGTCTCGGAGCCATCCTCTCTCCGTTCCTTTTGTTCGGAGATGCAGCGTACCATGCAGGTGCCGGTTTATTTACGCTGATTTTTGCAGCCGGTTCAATTGTTTTACAGGCAATTGCAGTACCGGGACTCTTTAAGCGCAATGCGCAGGGATGGAACTTCCTTTACTATGCAACACTGCTTATGGCAGTCGCCGACATTGTTTATTTCAGTATTACCGGATTGATTGGGGTTTTGATTTCGCTCTATATTCTCTTTCAAGTGAAATCGTTGTATGCAGGCAAGACAGTTATGGCTGCGCCATCACCAAAAAGTCACCCACCAAAGCATCAAGACTAAGTTCGCAGCGCGTCAGAAATTGCCTGATTAATTTCTGCTTTATTGCGAACAATAGAGCGTGAGCTATGTTTTCCGGGCATAATTCTATGTTGGCCGGCCGTGCTAAAGCGGGCAACATTTGCATTTGTAACCATGCGGTCCGTCTCAAAACCAAGTGAAGTAATAGGAACTTCAAGAGTTCGTTCCGGCAAATTCGCTTGTTCGGCATTTGCAAATGTATTTCCCGCAAATGCGAGAACATTTGTAGCTTCTTTATCGTTGCGTATTTCCAGCGAGGCAAGTTGTATGATACTTTTCGCTCCAGCCTCTGCAGCTCTCATTAATAATGAACGAGAGGCGTCTTTGACCCAGCGAAGTCGATCGAGCTCTATGCAATGCTTTGCAGCAAGTTGCCAAGTTTGGCTGAGATCATCTTGCATCACTGGAGCGCAGAGCGTAACGAGCTTTGTACACCGCCTAAAGAGCGCCGGATTTTTTTGTTGAAGATATTTAAGGAATTGAACTGCCGTAGAGCCTCCGAGCGACATTGCTGCAATACTAAATTCATTTGGATTTAGCTCTTCAATCATTCTCTCGTACTGCCAGAACAAAAAGTCGTGCCGTGTTTTTTGTGTAATTGCACGATGACTGAGAACTGTATTTTGTTCAGGCTTCCAAAGCGTTGCATCTAAGCCGATACTTTGTGCTGAAATTCCGAATCCAGGAATAATGAATGTGAGTTTCCCATACTGCGGGCCTTGCAACCTTTCAAAAGCTGTTGGTGTGAGTCCATCGAATTCGTCAGGAAAATGTAATTCATCGATCTGTTCTTCATAGGGCGCAGTTGCTGTTTCCATATTGTTTATTGTTTAATTTTTTTAACCGCTTCCTGAAGCGTTTCGAGTGCCAGCAGACCGCACTTGATTCGTGCCGGGCCGAGTTCTGTGCCGAGCCATTCAAAGATATTGTGTGGGCCCCAATCTGAAATATCGTTAAGGAGAACGCCTTTGGCCTCTTCGGTAAGCAAACTCGCTGCAGCAATAGAAATTGCGCAGCCTTCGCCTTCAAAAGATAGATCGGTAATTTTCTCACTATCTTTTTTTATATATATTCGCACACGGTCGCCGCACGTCACATTTGCCCCGCTGTTCGTAATATGGGCATCCGGCATCGACCGCTTGTTTACAGGGTTTTTGTAGAGATCAATAATGAGTTCGCGGTAGAGATTCATGATTTGAAGATCTTTTTAACATTTCTTAAGCCGGCTGCCAAGCGGTCGATATCTTGTTCAGTATTATAAAGATAGAAGCTCGCGCGTACGGTTGCAGGCAGATTAAGCCGCTCCATAAGGGGCATACAGCAATGGTGACCCGCTCGCACCGCGATATTATCTTCATTTAAAATTTCGGCAATGTCGTGGGGATGAATTCCTTCAATACCGAATGAAAGTACACCGCTTTGCATTGCCGGATTATTTGGACCATAAAGCTGCACTCCATCAATTGCGCCGAGCGTTTTGAGTGCATAATGTAACAGCTGCTTCTCGTGATCGCGAATTTTATTCATGCCGATACTTTGTAAGTAGCGCATAGCGGCTGCCAATCCAATTGCCTCTGCAATAGGCGGCGTACCTGCCTCAAATTTATTCGGCGCCTTTTGAAAGGTGGATTTTTTAAGATGCACTTCTTTAATCATGCCGCCACCAAAGTGCCATGGCAGTTCAAGTTTTTCTTGTACGCGCTCTTTCATATAGAGCACTCCAATGCCGGTTGGCCCGCACATTTTATGACCGGAAAAAACAACAAAGTCTGCATCTAAATACTGCACGTCCAGCGGCATGTGCGGTGCGCTCTGTGCGGCATCTACAAGGACTTTTATGCCCGCAGCGTGCGCCTGCTGAATGATTTTTCGGAGCGGCACAATTGTGCCGAGTGCATTAGAAACATGTGTGATGGTGAGCAGGCGAGTTTGCCGTGAAAGCAGTTTTAAAAACTGTTCCTCGCGCAGCGTTCCGTCATCATTAACATCAATATGTTTAAGCGCGCATTTCTTTTCACGCGCCAACATTTGCCACGGAACGAGATTGCTGTGATGTTCTAGAACTGTGGTGAGAATTTCGTCGCCTTCGCGTACAAATTGTCGTCCCCACGATTGTGCTAAGCCATTAATTGCTTCAGTGGTGCCGCGCGTAAAGATAATTTCGTGCGCTTGTTTTGCATTGATAAATTCGCGCACAGTCTCTCTGGCTCCTTCATATGCAACTGTTGCGCGCTCGCTTAAATCGTACAGTCCGCGGTGAATATTCGCGCTGAATCCGGTGTAGTACTCATTCATAGCATCGAGCACCGGCTGCGGCTTGAGCGATGTTGCGGCGCTGTCTAAATAGACAAGCTCCGGCTGCTTTTGCAATAGAGGAAAATCACTTCTCATATGAGCCACGAGTATAACGAAGGAGTATTTGGAAGTCCAGAATTGCATACCCTATAATAGGGAGTAGAATCTCACTAATGGATTACATTTTTGTCACAGGAATTATCGGTTCACTTGTGCTTGTTACCGGCGCCGCGTGGCCGGAATCAAAAAAGGCGCGCCATCCGGTGCAATCTGCAAAAAATTGGCTCTTTGCAATCGGAGGTCTGATACTTTTACTATACGCACTGCTTGGTTATTTGAACGGCGGCCCAATTTTCTTCGTCTTTTTAGAGGTGCTTATTTTGATCGCAAGTATTTTGATGATGCTCAATGTGCCGGACAGAATCGATATTCCGGTCATTCTTGGCTGTGCGGCTATTCTTATTATTTGGTCGTTAGCCCTTTTTGAAGATTATAGAACGATTATTTTTATTCTTGGTCTTGCGGGTGTCGGTTTAGGCTATGCATTTGATATGCGCTCTTTGAAGCGCGATGCAGCGCTCACCGGCGGCAGTATTTTGATTGCGTTTTTTAGTTATACTGAAGGCAGCTGGATATTCTTTTGGCTCAATGTCTTTTTTGCAATTTTTTCCGCCTTTTATCTATTTAAACACTTACAACGCACATGATTTTCTCATTTGATGCAATCATTCTCTATTTAAAAATCGTTACTATTTTTATAGGATTTATGAGTTTCTATGGCATTTTTTTTCAAACATTTGATCCAACCGGATGGATGGAAAATCAGATGAGCAGAGCGATGTTTGGAAAAGATAAATTAACTGATGAACAAGCACGTGCGTTTCGCTTTCCAATGATGCTTTTTTGCTTGGCGAGTCTATGTCTTGCAATCTTTATGTACGCTTTTATTCACTATGTTTTGGCAGAGCAGGTGCTGTGGGCCTGGTATATCTTTATGGCACCGCTCGTACTTTGGTTTGTTTTTGCCGGTTGGTATACACTTCGAAACGGACTGAGATTTTATTTTCTCTATTCGGTGATTCCTTTTGAACTTTTGTATGTGCCTGCTCTTCTGCTGCTGAAGCCTTATTTAGTGTGAAGCTTTAATGCATCTAATTTTGCCTCTACTGTCTTTTTTATTGTTGAGGCAAAGGGCATATTCGCATATGCGTCTTGCATAAAACCTTCGGCGATCATGTGGATGGCCTCTTCTTCTGGAATACCGCGGCTTGCGGCATAAAAGAGCTGTTCGTCGTCAACGCGGGTGATTGCGGCTGAATGTCCTGCAGTCACATCGTTCGTGTCGATTTTGAGTCGGGGAATTGCATCTATTTTGCACTCGCTTGAGAGGAGCAGCGCCTCTTCTTCCAGCTGGCCGTCGCAGCCGTGACCGGTCTGTTCTATAACGATACCGCCGTCGAAGCGGCCGTGTGCCGTGCCGTGGAGTGCGCCTTGTGCGGTGATCTGAGCCCGGCCGTTGATGCCGCGCATGTAGGTTGTAGAAAAGATTTCGAAATTCTGCGTCTCGTTTCCAAAGAAAATATTGTGCTGCTTGAGGCGCGCTTCAGCGCCGGTCAGTGTTGTTTCTAAAATAAGCGTGCTCTGCGCAGCGCCAAATGTGCCGGTATAGCATTCGAGCTCAGCGCCCTCTTCAAGTTCGATTTGAAAAATCGCAAAGCCATTTTCTGTTGATGCCAGATTTTGCAAATAAGGGAGGATGAGTTTGGAATTTTTTTTCTGTACAATGCTCACTGCGGTGAGGCCTGGAGTTGCTTCCAGTGTTGGCAGCTCTAGAGTTTGTCCTTCCGCGACGGTGATTGTTGCTGTGCGGATATTTTTATCTGCACGTTTCTCGGCTGCTCGCAGGCTGGCAGTGGCACGTTCATACCCTTTCATACGGAGTTGTTTTCCAGTTGGGTCCTGCGTAGGAATATGCGCTTTAATTTGCTCGCACGTTGTAGTTGTCCAGTGAATCATAAGAAAAAGCCTGCTTTCGGCAGGCTGGTTATCCAATCGCTCCGGCCTCTTCCATTTCTAATTCGATAAGGCGGTTCATCTCTACCGCATATTCCAGCGGCATGGCTTTTACAATCGGTTCGATAAATCCATTTACAATCATCGCGATCGCTTCATCTTCACTTAAGCCGCGGCTCATCGCATAGAATAATTGCTCTTCACTGATTTTTCCAACAGTAGCCTCGTGTGCAATCGAGATGTCGTTTTCTTCGATGCGTATGTCGGGGATGGTGTCTGAAATTGAGTGATCGTCGAGCAGCAATGCATCGCAGCGCACCTGTGCTTTACTTCCTTTCGCGCCTTTCAAAATCCGCAGCAATCCCCGGTACACCGACTTCCCTCCATTTTTGCTGATACTCTTCATCACAACTTTACTGCTGGTATTCGGCGCCGCATGAATTACTTTGGCGCCCGTATCTTGAATCTGATCTTTATTTGCAAATGCGATGCCAAGGTGATCGGCACGCGCGCCCTCGCCGCGCAAAATAGAACACGGATAGAGCATTGTTGCACCGCTTCCCATGTTTCCGCCAACCCACTCCATAACACCATTGCGGTCTACTAACGCACGCTTGGTATTCAAGTTATAGGTATTGCGGCTCCAGTTTTCTACAGAAGAGTAGCGGAAGCGTGCGCCCTCTTTTACAAAAACCTCGACCAATCCCGCATGAATTGAAGGTGATTCATATTTTGGCGCCGAACATCCTTCTATATATGAGCCCTGTGCACCATTCTCGACAATAATCAAAGTATGTTCAAACTGCCCCATAGACTGTGCATTCATTCTAAAATACGCTTGCAACGGCTGATCTACATTCACACCTTCCGGAATATATATAAACGTGCCGCCGCTCCATACCGCGCCGTGCAGTGCCGCAAACTTGTGGTCGTGCATCGGCACGCAGCGCATAAAGTACTGCTTCACCAAATCCGGATACTTTTGCAGTGCAGTATCCATATCCTCAAAAATTACACCTTTTTCGCCCCATTTCTCCTTTAAGCGGTGATAAACATTTTCGCTCTCGTACTGGGCTCCTGCGCCGGCAAGATATTTCCGCTCTGCTTCCGGAATTCCTAATTTTTCGAAAGTGCGTTTAATATCTGCGGGAACATCTTCCCAGTTGTGGCTTGGCTTAATTTCTCCTGGCCGCGCATAGTAAATAATCTCATCTAAATTGAGTTTAGAAAGATCCGGACCCCAGCCTGGCATAGGTTTTTCTAAAAAAACTTTCAGTGATTTTAGGCGGTGCTCCAGCATCCACGGCGGCTCCTTTTTGTCTCCGGAAATGCGGCGTACTACTGCTTCACTCAAGCCGCGAACCGCGCCCTCCGCATATGCCGAATCATTCGCGCTATCGAGCGTTTCTCGATTTAAATTTCCAACATAGTCCAGGGTAACATTTGCCATAAAAATTTTTGTACATTACGCATTCATGGGGACCGCCTCTGCATCTGCTTCTTTTTTAATCCAGTCGTATCCTTCTTGTTCCAGCTTTTCGCCAAGTTCCGGTCCGCCGCTCTTTACAATTTTGCCGTCTATCATAACGTGCACATAGGTCGGCTTAATGTAGTGCAAAATGCGCTGATAGTGTGTAATGAGGAGCATACCGCGCTGCGGTGAGCGCAACTTCTCAACACCTTCTGCAACGATCTTCAGAGCATCAACATCCAAACCGGAATCGGTTTCGTCCAGTACCGCAATTTTTGGATTTAACAGTGCCATTTGTAAAATTTCCATCTTCTTTTTTTCGCCTCCGGAAAAGCCGTCATTCATAGATCGTGTCATAAAACTCGATTCAAGGCCAAAGGCCTTCATTTGCTCGCGTAGCAGTTTTCTAAATTCGATGTGTGAGAGTTCCTTTTCTCCGCGTGCTTTGCGTACACTCGCTACAGCACTTTTCAAAAAATTATTTACGCCTACACCTGGAATCTCTTTCGGATATTGAAATGCTAAGAACAGACCGCGCTGGGCCCGCTTATCAGCTTTTAACTCGTTAACCTCTTCTCCATCCAGTTGGATCGAGCCTCCGGTAACCTGATAACCAGGGTGGCCCATTATACAGTTAGCCAAGGTCGATTTACCTGAGCCGTTCGGACCCATAATCACATGCACCTCGCCTGGTAAAATCTCTAAAGAGAGGCCCTGCAATATCTGTTTTTCTTCAATTCCTGCCTGTAAATTGGTAATTTTAAACATAGGGCGCTCATTCTAGCGTATAATGCCAATATGTTCCAGTCTCCCGGTCAAGTTGCTTTTTCACTCGGTCCGCTTACAGTCCATTGGTACGGCCTCTTCATTGCACTTGGAATTCTTGTAGCATACCTGTATGCCCGGTCGGAATTTCGGCGGCAGCAAATTGCAGTACACCATTTGGAGAATCTCTTCTTCTATATGGTTGTGGCAGGAATTATCGGTGCGAGAATTTACTATGTGCTCTTTAGTTTAGATTTTTTCCTCGCTCAGCCACTCGAGATTGTACAGATATGGCATGGCGGATTGGCAATTCATGGTGCCCTCATAGGCGGGGGACTTGCTCTGCTTGCCTATACGAGAAAACATCATTTGCATCTAATCCGACTCCTGGATGCTTTTTTACCCGGTGTACTTTTGGCGCAAGCTTTTGGGCGCTGGGGAAACTTTTTTAATTCAGAGGCATTTGGGGAGCCAACTAATCTTCCTTGGAAATTGTTTATCCCGCTTGAAAATCGCCCTCTTGGATATGAAGAATTTGATTTTTTTCATCCTACTTTCTTATACGAATCGCTTTGGAACTTTATTGGATTCGGAGTTTTAGCCTATATTGCGCGACACACAAAAAGACCTGGCCTGGTTTCATGCGGATATCTTATGTGGTACTCCTTCGGGCGCTTTTTTATCGAAGGATTGAGGTTGGACAGCCTCTATTTAGGTTCGATTAGAATTGCACAACTCGTGAGTGCTCTACTATTTGTAGCTGGTCTCGTTGGTTTGCGGTTTGTGATGCAGCGGGGTAAGATAAAAGATAACTAATCTTTAACCTGCCCCACTATGGAAACAGTTTTTTACTTTAAGAATATGGTTGCAAAAGATGAAGATGTATTGAGATCGTATGTGTTGCAAAAAGTTGAGAAAATTGAACGACTTATGGCGGAGCATCCGGACGATGCAGTTTTATTGGAGGTAAAGGCTGAGCGTTTTGAGAAGCATAATGCATATGATGTTGAATTTATTCTTACTATTCCTTCAGAGAAATTTATGGCACGCGAAACAAGCCATTCTATTACTAAAGCGGTTGATTTTGCGAAATCGCGGCTTGAAACACAACTTACGAAGCATCTCGACATTAATGCGCGTAAGCATCGTATCGTTAAAGCGCGCGGCAAAGAGAAGCGCCATGTGATTGCTAGCCCGCATTTTACCGAACTGTAATGCTCGCAATAAAGAAGGCAATAAAACAAAGTGCAATTGCAGCAAAGCGTTTTTGCTGTGCTTCTAGTGTCTTAGTAGGATGATTCTTTATGTTTAGGAGATTGTGTGTTGCAAAGAAGAGGCTTGCGAAGAAGAGAAGAAGCCCGCTGCTAACCCCGGTGTTGTCGAACCAGAATTCCGGCAGTGTAATAAAGCGTGCAGCAACTACAAGGACAACCAGGTGCCCTGCTTGATCCAGCAGAAATCCAAGCTCGAAATCGTGTTTGCTCTTTTTGAAGTAGCGTACTTTGCTGTAATCAATCAGACCGTGGAGGATAGTGACAGTGCCAATTGCGAGCGCAGCTTGTGAATTCAGTTGGAACACAAGCAGTGCCATTATAATTCCGTGAATTGCGGCGTGAATTACGATGCCGTCAATTGTCCTTTCTTTCCAACTTACTAACTTTGTCGGTTGCAAAAGAAAGTCTGCAACAAGATGTGAGATGAAGAGGGGATTCATTATATTTCGTTTGGATTTTGAGCGTTTTGTTTGTCGCGTTCTATATAGGTATTGGATACCTTTGTCGCAAGTTCCGGCAGATTCTCCATAAGTTTAATGAAGTCGTCTTTTTTCAGTTCAAAAACCTGGCATTCGTCCATTGCTGTGGCCGTTGCATTCCGCGGTTTATCAGAAACGAGCCCCATTTCGCCAAAGAAGTTGTTGTCTGCCAAGGTTGCTACTTCTTGATCGCTGCGGCTGATTTTTACAATCCCATTTTTAATAATGTACATATTGCCGGCCTCATCGCCCTCTTTAAAAAACACATGCCCCACAGGGTAGTAGTTCATAGTCACATTGTTGATAATCTGCTGGTGCTCTTCTTGTGTTAACTGTGCGAAAAATGGAATTTGTTTGAGGATTGGAAGCAGTGAGTCCATACGAGTTGTGTTATCTGATACTTCCATATATAATACCATGAATAGGGGCGGCTGGACAAGTCCGTGCCCTAAGGTGTAATCTAAGCCGCACATATGCAGTACAATCCACGAGAAATCGAGCAGAAGTGGCAGAAGAGCTGGGCTGATGCAGGCACATATGAGGTAGATATGGCCGATGCTGCGAAAAAGTTCTACTGCTTAGTAATGTTTCCGTACCCTTCGGGAGATAAGTTGCACGTTGGGCATTGGTATAACTACGGGCCGGTAGATTCGTACGCCCGTTATATGCAGATGAAGGGTTTTCGGGTTTTTGAGCCGTTTGGTTTTGATAGTTTTGGATTGCCTGCTGAAAATTATGCAATTAAAACCGGTGTGCCGCCAAAAGAATCGACAGAAAAGAATGTTGAGTATATGCGCAAGCAAATTCGCGCTATTGGTACGATGTACGATTGGAGTAAAGAAGTGGTAACGAGCTCACCTGAATATTATAACTGGACGCAGTGGGTATTTTTGGAGTTATACCGGCGCGAGCTGGCATATAAGAAAAAGGCTCCGGTGAACTGGTGCCCGAAGTGCCAGACAGTCTTGGCGAACGAGCAGGTGAGTGATGGCCGTTGTGAGCGCTGCGGAAGTGAGGTGACGAAGAAAGAGTTAACCCAGTGGTTCTTTAATATTAAAGAGTATGCAGAGGATTTGCTCCAGCACGAGGGTTTGGATTGGCCGGAAAAGACGATTTTGATGCAGAAAAACTGGATTGGAAAGAGTGTTGGCTGTGATGTCTCTTGGGAAGTTGACGGTCACAATTTAGTTTTGGATACCTTTACTACAACAGTAGATACAGTATATGGCGTTACTTTTGTCGTGATTTCCCCTGAGCATCCCGAGTTGAAAAGTATAGTGACTGATTCGCAGCGCGCCGAAGTTGAGCAGTATATTGAGGAAGCAAAGAAGCGCTCTGATATTGAACGTATGGCAGAAGACCGGGAAAAGACCGGTGTCTTTACCGGCAGCTATGTTATTAATCCTTTTAATGGTGAAAAGGTGCCGCTGTGGGTTGCCGACTATGTTTTGATGAATTATGGAACCGGCGTGGTAATGGGCGTTCCGGCACACGACCAGCGCGACATGGATTTTGCTGAGAAGTATATGCTGAAGATTGTGCAGAGTGTGGTGGATGAGAAGGGCGAAAGCTTTGTCTATGATGATGTCGATAAATACAATGTGAAGGGGAGGATTATCGATTCCGGCGAATTCACGGATTTGCCGATTTTGGAGGGTCGCGAAAAGATGATCGAGTATATGGAAAAAAAGAAGATTGGCCGTGCAAAAATTCAGTATAAACTGCGCGACTGGCTGATCTCGCGTCAGCGCTATTGGGGTGCTCCGATTCCAATTGTCTATGATCCCGAAGGCAATGCACATCCTGTACCCGAAGAGCACTTGCCGTGGATGTTGCCGACTGATGTCGATTATTTACCGAAAGGTAAGGCGCCGCTGGCAAGTTCCGAGGAATTTGTTGCGCGTACCGAAAAGATTTTTGGAAAGGGATGGCGGCCCGAGGTCGATACCATGGATACCTTTGTAGATAGCAGCTGGTACTTTTTGAGATATCCAAACCCGCAAAAAGAGGACGGCCCCTTTGATAAAGAGCTGGTTAAAAAATGGCTGCCGGTCGATATGTATGTTGGCGGTCCGGAGCACGCGTGCATGCACTTGCTGTACGCCCGCTTTATTCATAAAGTTCTGATGGATGATAAAAAGGCCGAGCCGTTTAAGCGCTTGGTGCACCAGGGATTAATAACCAAAGACGGCGCAAAAATGAGTAAGAGTAAGGGAAACGTGGTCTCGCCCGACGAGTTTGTAGAAAAGTATGGAAGCGATATTTTTCGCATGTATTTGATGTTTATGGGACCCTTTACCGAGGGCGGTGACTGGAGCGATCGCGGTATAACCGGCATTGCACGCTTTGCGGATCGAGTGTGGAACTTTATTCATGGTGAGCATGTTGGAAAAGATTCAGATGAAGTTTTGCGTGCACTTCACGGTGCCATTAAAAAGGCGAGTGAAGATATGGAGAAGTTGCAGTTTAATACTGTCTTGGCTGGGCTTATGTCATTTATTAATGTTGCTTTGGCACCGGGCGCAACTATCGAAGCAAAAAAGCAGTTTTTACAGCTGCTGGCTCCATTAGCACCGCATTTAGCAGAAGAGTGTTGGGAATTCCTAGGAGAAAATAAGACGATCTTTGATGCCGGCTGGCCTTCTTACGACCAAAAGTATTTAGTTGCGCAGGAGTTTGAGCTCGTTGTGCAAGTAAATGGTAAGGTGCGAGCAAAGTTGATGGTTCCAGCTGAGGTGAGTAAAGAAGATGCATTGAAATTGGCCCTTGAGAATGAAAATGTAAAATCCCATTTAGAGGGTAAGCAGATGAAAAAAGAGATCTATGTGCCCGGTAAGCTGGTGAATCTTGTGGTGAGTTAGAACTATGGTGTTGCGAACTGTGGTGTGCCCGATGCCCGATGAATAGTGAAGAGGCGCTGGCGGGGATTTTGCTGATTACGTTCTCTAATTTCAATCCGTATTTGTTTTGTGTTCAAGTTGCCAGTATATGCTGTAACAGCGCACTCGAATATAGGAGTTCCTGTTTGTGTTTGATACATTATTCTTGAGGTCAGATTACAGGCTTGCTGCTGTTGATCTTGATAGAAAAGAATATCCAATCCCTGATTGCCTAAATCTATCCTTTCCAGCTGTGTTTCTGCGCCGCTTGTGCTAACGCTAGAAAGCACAACAGTAACAGGCTGATTAGGATTCGCAATCAGCGGTTGCGGTATCGTTATGCGATATTCCGCAATTTGACTGTCCTTACTCGCCAGTGCATTACCGCGGGCTTCTTGAATTAAATTGGTGACTGCATTGTAGGCATTATTCATCCGCTGTTCGGCGAGTACGCCATTTGCTGTCCCAACGGCCACTGCCGCAAGAATTAGCAAAATCGCAACAACGACAAGTAACTCTATAATGCTGTAGGCAGCGCGATTCATTAAACGTAGTATATCAAATTGATTCGGGTCCAATGACCAGTGTGAATTCTCCCTTAGGTTTTTTTGCTTTGAAGTGTTCACGCGCCTCTTCCAATGTACCGCGGAAATTTTCTTCGAATTTTTTTGTGAGTTCACGTCCTACAGATATGCGGCGATTTCCCAAAAATTCATGCAGTTGTGAGAGTGTTTTTTCTATTCGATGCGGTGCTTCGTAAATCACGACCGTATATGGCAATTCCGCCAAAGATTTCAAAAGGGTTTGTCTGCCTTTTTTTAAGGGCAAAAAGCCAAGATAAAGGAATCGGTTTGCAGGAAGGCCGCTTCCTACCAATGCAGTGAGGAGTGCACTTGCACCGGGAATAACTTCAATGGTAATGCCGCGTGCAATTGCATCGCGTATAAGCACATAACCCGGGTCGGAAATGCCAGGAGTTCCGGCATCCGAGATAAGTGCTAAATTCTCACCTCGTCCTAGTCGCTCTAAAACTTGCTCAAGCTGCGCAGGCGTAGTGTGTGCATGAAACGAGAGCAAGGGAGTCGTAATTTCATATTTATTAAGAAGAATTTTTGCATGCCGCGTATCTTCGGCAACGATAAAATCTGCCTCCTTTAAGGTACGAATCGCCCGGAGTGTCATATCTTCTAAATTTCCAATTGGTGTAGAGACAATGTGAAGCATGGTTATTTTTTGGCCTTTGTAATGGAAGGTGGACGCAAATATATTGGGCTTACATTTTTTACTTTTCGGTGGCCTTGCTGAATCACAGCAGAAAGTGATGTTTCGATTTCTTGTGCGGAGATCTCGAAAAGTTCTGCTTGCAGCGCAAGTGCGAGAGTATTAGCCACTGTGATGCCGATGCGTAAAGCTCCATACGGTCCGGGTCCGCACACTACAATAATTTTCCTGATATCTTTAAATACAAACGAGTTCCGTAAGAGCAATTGTTCAATATTCGGCAGTAGTGTAATGGCTTCGTCTCTATTGCCGCGCCACTGGATTTCATCAATAAGCTGTTCGCCTTGTAGCAAGCAAACGCTTTCAGTTTCAGTTGCGGTATTGATTCCCAAAGTCAGCATTGCTGCCAGTGTAGCAGATTTTTTTATCTTTTCTTCCGTTCTCTCTTCTGCATTATTGAATGTTTTTCCTTCTGTAATCTTATAATACTTCGCTGCATTGCCATAATCAGATCGTCAATCTGTTCTACCGTATATTTGCTGCCGCGGTTTACAAAACGTACTAATCCAGAAACTATTGTTTTAAGCGTAGTATCGCTGCTGGTGTTGCTTACCTTTGGATTGAAGTTTTTGTTTTTCTTGCGGTTCGAGTGTTTTTTTTGCTCGCTCTTTGCAAGTGATTCGTGGGGGATCGGCTTGAGAGTCATCTAATGATTATACCATCTATCGCGGCTCAATCTCAACACCTTTATAGTAGTATTTTATAATATCTTCCGCACTTTTGCCCTGTTTGGCTAGTGCAGTCGCTCCGCATCCAGAAAGCCCGACACCATGGCCTAAAAGCTGTGTTGCGCCGCAATGAGAGTCATTTACACTTTGGAGGTAGGGCCGGTCTTTCCAACCCCATACTTCTTCGGCACTGCGGGTGCGTCCGTCGCTCTGGCTAAAATACGGAGTGAGTACAGGGTCGCCATGGTAGGTTACAATCATGCCGCGTGTGTCTTGTACGGCTTGTGTAATATTCGGCGAACGCTTTGTGAGTCCGTATCCAAGATATTTCTGTGTCGAATTTGGATCATTATCTAAATCGTAGGGCTCGTTTGGAAATTTTGAATTGTTTTCGAGATGGTAGCGCGCGTAACTGCGGGCAAGAATAATTATAGTTCGGATTTTTTCTTTATGATCTCCGTTTGATACTTCGGCAAGTCCCGTAAGGTATCTCTCGAGCGGCAGTTCATTAATTACACTGAGTTTGCCGTTTTTAAGTGTGCGAATTTCGAGCGTGCCTTCAAAGAGATTGTCATTGAGGTTGGGATTCCAGGCTGGCCGGTTTTCGTAATTATTTACTCGGAGTATGCCGCTGTTCCCCGCTTTTGCGGGGATCGAAATAATCCGCGGCGGTTCTTGCAGTTCATATACTGTGCCGCGAACCTTTACTGCGTATTTACCTCGTGTTTTGCGAATGGTGATTTGTGCATTTTCTCTAATCGTTGTAATGCGTTTTTTGCCCTCGTAGAGACGCGTTTTTTCTTCACTGCTTATCATCACGCGGCTAGAATCAAAGTCCCGAATCAAAACCCGAATTGGCTTCTCTTCGCCCTCAATGGTTACATCAAAGTGCAGTCCGGCATCCGGCATCCAGGTAACGCCTTCAATCACAGGCGCAAAGTGCTCGACATAGCGTCCAGGTGTTGATGGCGCAGTCAGATAAAAATAAAATCGTCCTATTTCGCCCGGTCCCACACTGCTCTGGCGTAGCCGTGCTATCCGTCGGTCGCCCTCAAAGAGAGGGCTTTTGCGGTCACGATCTTGTGTTGTACCAATCTGTACTTTATTTTTGCCTGCACGCTTCCATGTGAAATTGCTTGTGTTTTTTAGCTCGATCCATGCCCGTGCCTTTTCTCCTGGCTGTAATATTTTTGGCGGATCACTTCGTCTCACCACTTCATAACTTGCATGTACTCCTTCTACAAAAATCGGCACGCTTATTTCTTTTGCAACAATCTCGTTTTCATTGCCGTTTGCGACGAGTCGCGTTTTTGCGAGACGCAATCCCGAAACAAGATTTTGCGGAATGGTGCCTTTAAAAATGCCGATTTGCCCGGATTCAACCCGCTCTTCGGCAAGTGTTGCAAGGATGCGCGGAATACTTCTGTCTTCGCCCGAATTGGTTGTCATTAAATATGTTTTATTGTCCCAAGCGCTTGCACCGGTATTTTTTAATTTAATAGTGAACTCTTTTTCTTCACCGGCCTTTGCAACAATAATCCGGTCTCTATTTTGATCGCGAAAATCATAGCGGCTTGTAAACAGGGGATTGTTGCTGCGATTTTGATAGGTAATAGTGTCGCGGATCTCTTCGAGCTGCTCTTTTATATTATAGCCCGGGCAAGCGGTAGCAGAGTTGTCGCCATGACCGTGCAGTCCTTCGTAGGTTTTGCCGTTGTAACGGATATTTTTATTAAGTTTGATGTTGTGATCTTTTGCTAATTTCCTTGAAAGGATGAGCAGGCTATCGAGCGCGCGCGGACTAATTTGTCCGTCCTCAAAATTTCCGAGCAGCGCAATTCCCACGGAAGCTTTGTTGACCGGCCGGGCGTGCCCGCCAATAACACCAACGCCGCCCTTTCTCCCCTCATAAATATTTCCCTCAGTATCTATAAGATAGTTATAGCCGATATCTCCCCAGCCTCGCCGTACTGCATGATAGTAGAGAATATTTTGAATCGCATTTTTGGGCTTGTCTAAATCTTTTGCCGAGGCGGTATGGTGCACGACAATAAATTTAATATCTTTGGCATATTGCAGCGGCCAGCGATAGGTACGCCCTTCGCGGTCTGTGTACTCAATACGTTCTATCTCCTCATCATCTTTGCCAAAGAGTTCGCGCTCGTTGCTGTCCGAAAGTTCATTGTGATTCCCGTTGTTCTCATCAATTTCACCATTTTTAAAAGTAAGAGTCTCATCTGCCCCCCACTCTTGCCGTGAGATAATTGGAATGCCGCGAGGTCCGTTCGTTGCGGCAAAAAAGCGCCGTTTGCCTGGAGCATTATTGTAAATCGGATCAATGTGAATATTTGTTATACCGTTCCCGATAACACGATATTCAAAGGCAGAACTTTTATTTGTATTAATGAGCGTGTCAAAGATTTCCTCTGAAGTTGAGGTAATTTCATCATGTTCATCGTGATCTTCGTCTCTCTTAACTGCCATCCACTCACTCCATCCAAAGGTTTCGCGCGTGCGTATTTGTAAAATACCGCTGCTTGATGCTTCTTCCTGCCAAGAAATAATGAGACCATTAAATTCCTGATTGTTGGGTGCCAAGGCAACAACTGCAAACAGAAAGCCAATAAGGGACAGTGCTTTGAGAATATTGTTCATTCTGAATGTGCAATAGAATACACTAGCTTGGAGATTATACGTAACTTTGCTTGATATGTGTCTTGCAAGCTGGTAGATTTTGAATGATGGCACACCAATTAACAGATGCAGATTTCGCAGAAAAAACCGCTAAGGGGCATGTCCTCATCGATCTTTACGCGGACTGGTGCGGTCCGTGCAAAATGATGGCGCCTATTATCGACGAAATTTCTCAAGAGTACGAAGGGAAGATAGCTGTCTACAAATTAGATGTTGATCAGAATCAAGAGACACCCGGTAAATTCGGCGTAAGCTCGATTCCGGTGCTTGTTTTTATGAACGATGGTGAAGAGGTAGGACGGGCGGTTGGTTTTCAGTCAAAAGACGATTTGGAAGATAAATTTAAAGAGTTGGGCTGGCTTTGACCACTGACAGGAAGCGAGCCGTAGGCGAGCGGTCCTGTCAGCTTCTTATTCTTATCAAATTAAACGTAGGGTCTTCCCAATTGTGAGAAATCCCTCAGCTTCCAGTTCCTTCAGCGCTTTTTTTATCTGCGCTTCGGCTACATTGATTTTCTCGTAAAGCTCGCTGCTTTTTGTTGAACCATTGTGTGTAAGGTACCGCAAAATTGCTCCCCGCACTTGGCGGTGCGAGCCTTCAAATTTTGACTGCCGCGTATAGTGGCGGCTTTTTTTGTTTGGATTGTTAGCGGTGCGCAGCGTTTTTCCAAGATATGCGCCGTAGTCCATGAGCGCGTAAAACCAGTGTGCCGCGCAGCGTGCTTCTTCGCATGCTTGTTCAGTGTGATTTTGACTGCATGTAAGAGTTTTTGTGAGAACCTCAATAATTTCACGATCGTGTATGAGTTCTTGTTCTTGAAAGAATTCGTGAATAAAAGCACGGCGAATATTTGTTTCTATAAGAGGTTCCCACTTTTTAAAGGCGAAGCAGAGAAGCGCGCCCGCAGTATATGGCCCAATGCCCGGAAGTGATTCTAGAGCTTTGCGCTCTTGCGGCATTTTACCTTTATGTTCAAGGTAGATTTTTTCTGCGCATCTTTTAAGATTAAGCGCACGGCGGTTGTAGCCCAGGCCTTGCCAGGCTGTAATAACCTCGGCGGTTTGAGCCTGCGCCAGCGCTTTCCAGGTTGGAAATAGCCTCAGAAAAGCGCGGTATTTAGGTACTACTCTGTCGGTCTGGGTCTGCTGCAGCATAATTTCCGATACCAAGATGTGGTATGCATTTGTTGTGCGGCGCCAAGGGAAAATCCGCGCATTTTGCGCATAATATTTAAAAATTTTTTCCTGAAAGGCTTTTAATTTACTTCGTTCTGATAACACGTTTCGCAGTATACCGTTTCTGGTTCTTTTTTACATTTGGCGCACGTGCGCTTCCAGAGCTGCCTACGAGGGCTTTAGAATTTTTAGCTCAACCATCCGATAGGTGCTCAGCCATGCAAAGAGTTCAAGGAGATTTAATTCTAAGGTTGTTGCAAGATTTTCAGTATCAAAAAATATAATTATAATACCCAGGACCATCATGTCGTGCACGAGCGGTATGCATAGAGCTTGCTCCTGATGTTCTTCTCTTTTTCCCATTGTAAATTGGCCGGTTGTGCGATCGAAATGCGCCCATAGCCGTTTTTTTTCAGTACAAATTTGCTCAATAAATTCGTCATTATTTTCGGATATTTTGCGGAGATGTGTTTGGTGTGCGTTACGAATGCCGAAGCTTGTTGAAAGTATAAAGCGATCTTGCAGCATATCGTATTTGAGCAGCGCGCCGCTTTTACTCCGCGTTAATTCTAAAGCAGAGCGAACTATAAACTGCGCTATATCGCGCTTTTTCTTGGTAGCTTTTTGTGATTGGACGAGATTACTAATAATCGCAAGTTGCCTGTTTATTCCTCCCAGATGGGCATAGTAGCTCATCATAGCTTCTGGATTTGGACGGAGCCGGAACCGTTCGGAGGGCTCTATAACAATTTCTTGTTCTTTGCTTTCTTGAGGATATTGTGATGCCAGCCCTTTTTCGGCATGTTGGTGCATAAGCCATGTCCGAATTTGTAATTCAATCGTTTGATTGCCGGTTTGAAAAACAAGGTGCAAACTTTGATAGCCGTTTTCTTTTGGAAATTGAATATAATCCTTAATTCGTTCCGGAATTATTTTGAATTTGTTAATGATGAGTTCGAGCAGGTTATAGCATGCGTAAATATCCTCCACGATAATTCGGATGCCGATAGTATCCATTACATGTTGTGGCAGAATTTTTTTACGTGCTATTTTTTGAGCAGTGCTTGTTTCAGATTTTAGGCGTGACTCAATAGTTGCTGGAATTTCGTGCTCTTTACAAAGCTCATTCAGCTCGTCTGTAATCGAGGTAAGATATTTTGAAGGAGTTCTATTGTGTTGCATATTGAATGCCGGCGGTCGGCGTCATTGATGGGTTAATTTTCCAGACACCAAGTACGCCTTCGGATATTGTACGTGTAAGATATTGTCGTCCGCCTCCATGAGCTGCCATATATTCACGAATGGCAGCATTTTGAGTGCGTGCAATATTTTGATACGTTTCATGTTCTGCAAAATAATTAAATCGGTATCGCCACTCGTTTGGATTTTTAAAGAGAAAGCAGCCTCCTAATGCGATTCCGCGCTGCTCCAGAGCCTCAAGTAGTTCTTGTGCCTTAAATGGTGCTGAATTGCCTTTTTCTCTTGGCATATTTATTGCACTATGAATTTCAACTGGGGGTGTTTGAGCGCGCGGTAGTCCAATAGAGCTGTGAATAAGAGGATGGTCTAAGTTTGGCGGTATCCACTGTTCTGCTGCATTATCGTCGATAACACCAATCACTTGTTCTGTTTCGATAAGAATCGGTGATGTGATATCTGTACGTTGCAGTAAGATTTCTACGGCTCGCCGTGTTATCTCTACGCTTCCATCTGGTGTAAGCCATTCGCTGAACTCTGGAATGTAGGGCAGGGAGCGTGCAATCTTTGCTCGCACTTTTTCTGTTATTGTTCTTGCAGGTTCGGCGATCATCAACATTGAGAAGAATTCCAGAGACTCTTCCCCGCTTTGCCCCAATCCATGATTGCGATATGCCTCCGGCAATTCTTTTCGCTGGCTTCCAGGTGCCTCTTCTGTGACTTGATTCAGCTTTGCACGCCGGTTAAATTCCTGAACGAGCATCCAGAGTGATTCCTCGACCGGGCGGCTCAGGCCTCCTCCGTCGACATGTAAATGAATAGAGCCGAGTTGCCGGAAGTAGCCGGTTGGGGTGTTGGGGTGGGATGTCATGTAAGTTAACTAGGTTGCAAAAGGCTTTTGCATGCTTGTCCAGTGTATGTATTTAAGATACATTGTCAATGATTCTTTACATAATTTATTGGTTTGCTAAGTAGAACTGTTTTGTTACAATAAAAAATGTCGACAATTTTTTACAAAATTTACCTATGGAAGCTTCGATACCAGAATTGCTCCTGCAAGATTTAGGACTTGCAGATAAAGAAATTAAAATATTACTGAGTCTCATGAGACTCGGTTCTGCATCGGTAACACAAATTGCGCTGGAATCTGGCATTACAAGAACCCATGTATATGATATTGCCGAGCAATTAAAAGAAAAGGGTCTGGTAAGTGAGATAGGTGAACAAGGGGTCCGCAGATATGAGGCGGTCGATTATTATGGATTATTGGCATATCTTTCGAGAAAACAAAAGAAATTACAATTGCTGGAAAAGCACTTCAATCGTGCTGCACCGATTTTTCAAGCACTTCGTCCTTCGAAACGCAGCACGACAAGTATTCGTTTCTTTGAAGGAGTTGAAGGTGTGCATGCTATTTATAATACGATTCGTAATGACTTAAAAACATCTAAAGAGGCGCAAGAACTTTTAACAATTTTTTCATTGGAGCGGATAGAAAGTTCTATCCCGCGTTGGTTGAATAACGAAGAGTATATTCAAGTACCTGCCCATGTTAAGAAGCGTGATATTTTATATGATTCAAAACGTGTTCAGTCGTATGTACAGTGCATGCAGCGCGGTTCAGGCGAGCATGAATATAAAATTTGGCCCAAACAAAAAGGAGAATTTGCTATTGATACGCTCTGTTGGGGCCACAAATTATCTTATATTGATCTTACCGCTAATCCTTCGGGTGTCATTATCGAAAATGATGCAGTGGTAGATACATTTCGCATGTGGTTTGAGGAAATGTGGGGGCATTTGTAGAATTCTTAATAGACTGCGGCCAGATAGCAGATTTCGCAGTATACTGTTTCTGGGCGGCCTGAGGCATAACTTGTTTGGATGGGTATATTGCAATTTGCACATGCGCGTTCCCACAATGTAAGCGGATTTCTTAATGCGGCTCGCGTTTTGTGCCGGCACATAGAACATAGCTGCGGCAGCGGAATTCCGAGCTGCGAATAAAATCGCTCTTCTTGCGGAATTGTTTTGAACGCTTTTGAGCATTTGGAGCAGGTAATTGCACCTTCGACTTTTTTGCTATCGATTTTATCGAGCGCCTCGCGCCAGCGATAGCCGCGGCTGAGTGCGTCTGTTTTATTTAGTGGAAAGCTATCTATAACAAAGGCTTCGTTGTAAGCAAATGGAGAAATTTCAACCGGCCAAAATTCGCCGTACTCTCCGGTCTTTTTCATATGTTCAATGATTCGCGTTTTTAATTTTTCATACTCTTTCGCTGAATATTTTTTATTTAAAATGCAATATTGCTGCTTTTTGAGATTGGTCGAGCCGAAGCAGTGTGATGAGCTGAATAGATCGTAACAGTATTCGGAGTCGCGCACATTTGTCTGACAATTGACACAAAATTTTAGATTGTAGCAGTTATCACCGCAGCTTGTTGAGAAATAGATGAGCTCCGACTTATTTCCCCACGAGCTATAGTCCATCGAGTTTTTTACGCTCAAAGAGAGCTTGGCGCAGTAGCGGCAATCTTCCAACTCTTTACTATCAAAGCAGTAATAGGCATTTTTTGAATTTGTAAGATGATCGCCGAGACTATTTTGATTGTGCTCTGCAACTAAAGCTTTGTGCGGCTGGGTCAGGAAAAAATCACGGCACTGTTTGCGCAGTGCTTCAACGCCTTCTTGCGTATCTAAACAAAAAGCCGCCAGCGCTTTCTCATACTCTTCCTTCGTATATTGCTTGTTAAAAATCATGTACTGCTTATGCCGTTGATTGATGCAGCCAATGGAGTCTCTGCACGAGATGCAGTTTTTTAAAAAATAACTGTCCGAGCAGTTGGTACAATCTTGTGAGTAGCGCAAACGGTAGCAGTTGATGCAATCAACGCATTCGTAGCAGAGTTCGCAGTCGTAGCAAATGGAGCAGTCGACAACCGATGTAACATTTTTTAGGAGGTTGCCGTAATAGCTGTCTTCGGCATAGTCAGTTTCGGCAACGAGATAACAATTTTTTAGATAGGCGGTGCAGTTGTTGTAGTCGCTATTTTGGAGTGTGGCTTCTGTATTGAAAACCGCCAAGTGCGGCACGCTATTTTTCAGCTCCAAAAATTGAGGAAAGAAGGGCCGGTTGAAATCGAATTCAATGCCGTATTCGGTTGCATCATATTTGTCATCCCACCATGCCGCAGCCGAATATACCGGAAATGGCTGTTCCGCATGAAAGTGTGAGAGCGTCTTTTTGCCAGTTGCATCACAGGTGCGATAATAAAGATTTTTTGTATTGCGCTCGTGCATGCGGCGAATGAGGCGGCACTCCGGGCATTGGTTGGGAGTCGGGACTTCAAATTGCTCATAAAATTTTTCATCCTCAGGATGGATTTGAAAATCACTATTACAGTTGCGGCACGTGCGATTCTTCATGTCCAGATTATAACAGGTTTGTTGCTTGACGAATTAGAGAGCTAAAAGAATTTTTTGTAAGCAGATTTTTGTAATTTTTTGCTGGGCATGTGCGTGGGAGTTAGCAGTGTGTATTTTATATTTTAACTTTTGTGTATGTATTCTTTGAAGAGACGAGATGTGATGAGTGTTTTGGTTATATTAGTTATCTCCATAATAGGATTTTCGTTTTTTGCAGAAAGTGTATCTGCGGAGTTTCCGGCTGGATCTTTGGTGCGCTGTAATGAAGAAGGCCATCCAAATACTATTTTTTATATCGATTCAGAAGGGCGCCGCAATATTTTCCCAAATGAAACTACATTTCTTACTTGGTATGAGAATTTTGACAATGTGCAGAATGTTTCCTGTGCAAGAATTTCGAGTATTCCGCTAGGAATTAATATTATGCATCGTCCAGGTACATTAGCTCGTGTTAACTTTACCCAAGCGATTTACGCCATTGCCCCCGGAGGTGTACTGCGCTGGATTTCTCATGAAGATGTGGCCAATCAGTTGTATGTTGAAATTTATGATTCATTTATAAATCTTTCGGGCGTTCCGCTTATTCCAGATGAGTTGAAAGCGAATTATCGCATCGGAGCTCCTATTAGCAACCGCGGCGATTTTGATTTGGAGGCCGCAGTGGAGAGTGCAACTCTAGAAAAAGAATTAGAAGTTCTTAGTGCGCCTCGGCAGGTTTCTTCACAAAAGGTGAGAAGAATTTCTGTCGATTCAGCAGAAGCTGACGATGGAACTGCGCCAGAATCAGCACCAAGTGCTTCACCAGCGCCAGTGTCGAATACTTCGCCAGAACCGCCGCCAGCAACGACACCAGAACCGACACCACCAGCAGCTTCGCCAGTACCGCCGTCGGCAACTACACCAGAACCGACACCACCAGCAGCTTCGCCAGCACCAGCGCCGGCACCAGCAATCACACCAGCACCGACACCAGCAGCTTCGCCAGCACCAGCAACTACACCAGAACCGACACCACCAGCAGCTTCACCAGCGCCGCCGCCATCTGCAACTCCACCAACGGCATCCACTACTGCGCATCCGGTTACAAATGATCCTGCAGTAATTCCTTTTGTTCGCGAATACTCATTTCAGGTTGGAACTGTTAATGTTGGAGGAAATTTTCGTATTCAGTGCGGGATTTCTCATTTGAATAATGATGATCCAATCGTATTTCCAAATCAGCCGGGTGCATCGCATACACATATGTACTTTGGAAATCGCAATGTAGACGCGATGTCGACCGAGCAAAGTTTGCGCGCGAGTAACAGTTCGACGTGCCATGGAAATTTGGCAAATCGTTCGGCTTATTGGGTGCCGGCAATTTATAATGCGCAAAACCAGGTTCAAATTCCGGAGCCACCGAGCATTTATTATAAAAATGGCTCTCTCGATGAAACAACCCTACAACCATTTCCAGCTGGTTTGCGTATGATCGCCGGTGATGGGATGAGCAATCCGCAAAATCCTCAATCTCCAGTGACTATGCATTGGGCATGCCGTTCGTGGTTTCCACTTATGGCAATTGGTCAGCGTGAATACGTTCCTTATATTCCCGTCTGTGAAGGGGGTGATACATTATTATTATCTATAATGTTTCCTCAATGTTGGGATGGTATTAATCTTGATTCAGCTAATCATAAGAGTCATATGGCTGAGCCTCTTGCTGATCCGACGCGCACACCATCATTTGATGGGCAACAGTACTGTCCACCCTCACATCCCGTTCCGTTGCCGCGTATTACCTATAATTTTGATTGGCCAATTGCTGTAGGACAAAATAGTGCAGGCTGGTATCTCGCTTCCGACAATTATGATAGAACTGCTGCACCAGGCGGCTATTCGGCCCATGCAGACTGGTTTATGGCATGGGATGAAGGTGTTATGAACTACTTTGTGCAGCACTGCATTGTTGAAGGCCGCGATTGCAGTAATGGTGAGTTAGGGATTGGCTATCAATTGACAGAATTTATGGAAAATCAAATTCAATAAATATAAATTATTTATGGCAAGGTAAACTTGGAAGATTTTGTAATAATATCTCTCTACAAACGTCCGCCCCTTTTAGTATCTTTATTCCCTAACTCTTTTTGTATGCGTTTTTTTAAGGCACGCAACTCTCTCGCTGTCTTGAGCATTTTTGCTGTGCTCTCGACCACAACTCTTAATGCATTTGCAGTTGAGAGTGGTTCTTCTTTATTTCCGGCAGGCTCGCTCGTCCAGTGTAGTGAGCGCGGTAAGCCGAAGACAACCTACTATATTGACTCTCAGCCGCAGAGAAATGCATTTCCTTCGCGTGCAACACTTCGTAGTTGGTATGGTGGTTCTCCCGATGTTTCGACTGTTCCTTGTAATCAGATTGCATCGATTCCATTTGGCGAAAATGTGACAAACCGTCCGGGAACTTTAGCGCGAGCAGCTTTTACCGATACAATTTATGCAATTGCACCAGGTGGTACATTGCGTTGGATCTCTTCCGAAGATGTGGCTGCACAGTTATATCGTGAGATATATGGCAGATTGCCCTCGAATTGGATTTCGAAAATTGTGAGAATTGCGGATGACGATAAAGGTGATTATATAATCGGTGAACATATTCATCAGCGCAGTGATTTTGATTTAGCTGCTGCACAGGCGGTGAGTTCTATTGAACAAGATATTGCCATTCGCAATGGCACTTGGGAGGAGCCGACGCTGGATCCCGAACCGACGCCGGAGCCTGAGCCAACGCCGGAGCCTGAGCCTACTCCAACAAACCACCCTGTAACTAGTGATTCCGCAGTAGTCGCATTTGTTCAAGATTACAGTTATCCGGTTCGTAATGCCCCATGGGGCGGGAACTTCCGTATTCAGTGCGGCATCTCTCACTTTAACAATGACGACCCAATCGTCTTTCCAAACCAATCCGGTGCGTCGCATACCCATATGTATTTTGGAAATCGCAGCACCGATGCAAACTCTACTGAAGCAACATTGCGAGCAAGTGGAAGTGCTACGTGTCACGGTGGTATAGCAAACCGTAGTTCTTACTGGGTGCCGGCAATTTATAATGAACGGAATGAAATTCAAGTACCCATTCCAGCCGGTGTTTACTATAAGAGTGGCGGTCTAGATGAAGCAACAATACAACCTATGCCTACCGGTTTGCGCATGATTGCAGGAAATGCGATGGCAAACCCTCAGAATCCACAACCTAAAGAGACACTTCACTGGGCATGTATGTCGTGGATTGATGCGATTGGGCGCGGCGAGCGTGACTTTGTAAGTTACATTCCGGTATGTGAGGGAGGTGATACCCTCTTGATGTCGCTATTTTTTCCGCAATGCTGGGATGGTGTAAATCTTGATTCTGCAAATCATAAGAGTCATATGGCAGAGCCGGAGTGGGACCCTGTGCGCAGCCCGGCAAATGGTAATCAATTATATTGTCCATCATCACACCCGGTTCCATTGCCTCATATCACCTATAATTTTGACTGGCCGATTCCAGCAGGACAAAGTACCGCAGGTTGGTATCTTGCTTCTGACCACTACGACCGTAGCAGTGCACCAGGCGGCTATTCTGCACATGGTGACTGGTTCATGGCATGGGATGAAGGAGTTATGAACTACTTTGTTCAGCACTGTATAAACGAGGGTCGTGACTGTGCGAACGGTGAACTCGGCCCCGGTTATCAATTAAGCGGTTTTATGGAGAATCAAGTGCAGTAAGTTTTGCACGATTAGTGTTCAAGGGCGGCATCTCATGAGGTGTCGCCCTTTTTTTAATCTACGGCTTCTAAATAACACTTTTCGCAGTAGATCGGTTCCAAACGGCTTGGTGCATATGTTGTTTGGATTGCTGTACTACACTTGTCGCATGCGCGTGCATAGAGCGTGCGCGGATTTCGGAACGATTGTCTGTGGCGATGACGGCAGTTATGGCAGCGTTCTGGAACGGGCAGCGCAGCGCGTTTATAAAAGGAGAGCTCGGCAGCAATAAGCCGGTAATTTTTGCCGCATTCGGTACACTTAAATACTTCATTTAAAATTGCATCATTCGCTTCTTGTATTGTTTTGGGGAGCTCTGCGGTTGCCGGGCGAAATTCCTGTGCATCGGGATCGCGCCAGCCATAGCCGGCTGCTACAGCCGCTTCTTTTTCCAGCGGATAGTATTCTTGCGCCACGGTTTCGTTATAGGCAAATGGACTCATTGTATGAGGGAAAAATTCGCCCCATGTGCCCTCGTTTTTCATTGCTTCAATAATTTGCGGCACCAATGCTTCCCATTCATCTTTTGTATACTGCTTATTTAAAATACAGTACTGTGCTTTTTTTAAACCTACACATCCAAAGAGATTTTTACTGCTCTGCATACAGAGTTTGGAATACGTTATTTCTGCGCAACCGCCCCAGATTTGATCCGAAAATTTTATCTTTTGCACGCTGTCGCCGATTTCATGGACTTCATAACAGAACTGGGCTCCTTGCGCCGCGCCGAATACCGTCATGTCGTGCACCATTTTGCAGTTCCGCGAATTAAAAACATAGCGGCAGTCCTGAGAATCGAAGACATCATAGCAGTCAGTACATCGTTGCGTGTTGTTCAAATAATCGCCACTTGAATCTTCATTTTGTACGCCATGTATATATTTCTGGGGGAATGTTTTAACATGTTCGGCAAACTGCAGACGAAGTTTTTCGATATCTTGTATCGTCGCACGGGGAATTTTTGCCATGATATTTTCGTACTCTTCTTTTGAATACGGCTTGTTCATAATATAGTACTGCTTATTGCGGAGATTTACACAGCCAAAGCAGTTTGTGCAGTTGATGCAGTTTTTTAAAAACCAAGAGTCGGAACAGCTTTTGCAGTCTTGAGAGAATTTGAGATTGAAGCAGTTGCGGCAATCGATGCACTCGTAAGAGAGTTCGCATTTCGTAATGTGCAGGCAGTCCATGCAGTCGTTACTGTCATAAATATTATTGCCATACATGCAGCTCCGATTTCCATCTGCCTCAAAAATTAAATAGCAGTCTTTGCACCAACCGCACTGATTCACATAGTTGCAGTTTTGATTATTTATAGCGGAGCGGGAGAGTTGTGGCACCGCGTGCATTAATTCTTGAAACTGCTCAAAAAATGGCCGGCTAAAGTCGTAAGCACGACCATATTCAAGTGCACTCCATCCATCACCGTACCAGTACTCGTTATCGTAAACCGGAAAAGGGGCGTCGTTATGGAATACGCTGATAATCTCTTTGCCGGTTGCATCGCATTTCCGTTTATAGAGCGTTCGTTCGTTACGCCAAATGAGCCTGCGGATCTCCCGACACTGTGGACACTGTGTCGGCTCCGGCACATCGAGCTCGCTATAGAATGAGCGGTCGCTATCTGTAATTTCGAACGATTGATGACAGCGCAGGCACGATTTCATTGTGCCGATTGTAGCACATGCAAAAGCCCCCGGCTGAGCGGGGGCTTTGAGATTCCTGCGTGAGAAATTTGTCTTATCGAGATACTTCGATAGTCGGTGCGGTACCAGTACCACCTGCATCTTCTCCTTCAGGGTCACATGCGCCTACGGTGATATTATTTGTAGCACTTCGACTAATATAATAATCCGTGTTCGCCGCAGTACCGCCATTTGGATCGGTTGGAACCGCTGATAAATAGTTCGCTGGAAGTGCAGAAAGATTCAAACAAGCTGCTTGAGTTGTTTGTGCACCGCATGTTGTGTCACATCCGCTTCCCGCAGTACCGATTACATAGTAACTGCCGGCTGTTGCTGTAGCAACAGTTGAGTAGTGTGCGCCGTCGTTGTCGACTTGGTACTTAACCACCGCATCCAAAATAGTTTGAACGTCAGAAGAGCGGCGAGCGTTGCGTGCCTCGTGTAAACGTCGGGCAGGATCAACGGCTACAAATATTACGGCTGCAAGGATTGCGATGATCGCAATCACGATGATGAGCTCAACCATGGTAAAACCAAGGAGCTTGCGTGAACGATGCATAGAAAATTAAGTTAAAGAAGTAAATAGAAGGTAATTTTCGGAAATTTTAGCATAAATTTTTTATACAACTTAATTTCTCTCTTGCCAAATTGTAATTTGTAGTCTGGCTCCGTCTCGTTGATAAAATACTTCGATATCTTCTGTAAAATCGCTGCCGATTTGTGTTACTACACGTAGACTGTCACTATCGGCAGTTATAGTACATGTGCCATCACCAATTGTTAAAATCTCGCCGGTATAATTGGGGTCCGGGGAGAGCATTTCGAGTGCATGCTCAATACAGGCATCTGTTGCTGCAAAGGCTTCTTCTCCCTGACTTAGCCGGTACGATGTCTGCACAATATCAATGCCGACAAATGCTGCAGAACTGGCTAGAATCAAACCGGCTGCGGTAATGATAATTATAGCAATGAGGGCGCTTATGCCGTGTATTTTTTTTCTCATAACGGTTCGCTGCGTAATGAAATAGCTGTCTCAAGAGAAAGTGATCTGTTTCGGTTTATATCTGTTCCCGGATTTTCATATTCGATAGTGAGCAGTATTTTTACATTGGGTCTTTCACTGCCACGTGTTCTATTTTCCACAGTAAAATTTGTGACAGAAATATTGTTGCTTGTGAGATCTTCGGGAGTGCCGGCGCCGACTGTTCGCTGTAAAACAGTAATCGTCACATCTTCTCCGCCGATAGTTACTGTGCGTTCGATAGTCGTAAATGTTGTGGTTGTTCCGAGTGTTGAAACAGCGAGCGTATTGCCCGTTGCGGTTACCAGTGTATCCGCTGCACGAACATCTTGTGTAATGCGATGCAGTGCAAGATGGGCACTGTGCTGTATTTCGCTTGCGACATCTGTACGGACAGTACTGTGGCGAATATTTATATAAAAATTACTAAGCGCGCCCACAAATAAACTTAAAATCGTTACATAGATTATAAGCTCGATAAGTGTGAATGCAGATGTGTATGTTTTTTTCATGATTAATAACTAATACTTACATCTTCAATTATTGGTGTTTGTGTTCCGTCGCCGCTCAGCGTTACTTGATATTGAATCCACTGTGTACCTGCACCCGGAGCCGTGGTAATTGCAGTGCCGGAACTTGTAAAGGATGTGCCGCTTGTTCCGTCAGGACCGACCCATGTTGCATTGGCAAGTTCTGCTTCGCTGCTTGCAGTTCTAATTTGAAAAGAGACAGAACCGGTGCCGCTGGCGGTCCAGGTAAGATTGCCGTAGGTTGTACTTGAACTTCCCGAATTGTGAGCCGTTGAAATAAATGTGCCATTTGTGCGGTATGTTTGTGCGCCCCCTTCACCGCCTTGCAGTACTTGGAGAGTCTCGCTATTGTGCCGCGTGCCGGCCAAAATGTAATTTTCGTACAGCGCGATGGTATCCGAAACCGTACTTTGATTGAGGTCAAAGCGTGATTCAATACTGAGCGGATTTAATAGAATAACTGCAATTTCTTGTGACCCATTATCGACTGATGCAAAGATTCTATTGTCTATTTGCACCATGTCGGTTATGTCTTCGTCGAGTCCATTTTGTAATTTAATTGAATTTTGAAGCGGAACTGTTCCTTCCGGTGTTGAGATATCAAAAATATAGAGTGACTTAATATCATTGTCGGTATCTCCCTCGCGTCCCATATAGAGTGAATTGCCGTCTGCGATAACACTGCGCATATTTTCGTCATCTTCAACATCAATGCTCTTAACCAAAAGGAAGTCACTCAGCCGAACAATAGCAAGTTCGCGACTATCATGCGAAGTTGCGAGATATGCATAGTTGCCTTGGATATCAACTGAGCTTACACGTTCACCAATTTCAGTCGAACCTGCCGGTGTTGTCATCGCACCGAGCGGATCAGAAATATCGTATGCAAAAAATTCTTCACCACTTCCGCTTCTTTCGGCACCAATATAGAGCATGTTGTTTTCAATCTGCATGCCATATGTTTTATTGCTGCCCGGCAAGTTAATGCCATTTACTTTTTGGTATGTGGTAAGATCGATAATTTTAATCTCCTCATTTCCGTCTTCAGTCGATACGTAGGCATAATTCCCTTGTACACTTACATCATTACAAACGGTACTGAGCTCTACTGACCCAAGTTCCGGCAGATTTGCCTGGCCGAGTTGCGTAAGGTCAAAAACGGTAAACTCTTCATCGGCGCCATTATTTTTCGCAACGGTGAACAGACGGTCGTCAACTACCGTAAGGCCGTTTACATCTGCATCACCGCCAAAATCGTATGTTGTAAGAATAGATGCTTCTGTCCAGTTACCCATGCGAATAAGTTCTAAAGCTCCGCCGTTCGTATCAACTACGGCAATTTTATCTGCTGTGCCCGGCGAGAAGTCGGCCTCGACAGTTTGTGTCCATCGCTCCGATACAATATCGCGCAAGCGTCCGGTGAATTCTATTTGATCTGTTGCCCCCGGATACGGAACCCAGCTTACACGTACACTAATATTTTTTGTATTTGCATCGATGTCGGTCACTGTGATTGTTCTTGTGAAATAATTATCCAAAAGATCTGAGTTGCCCGAAAGTTCCCAGTAGCCATTGCTGTCGGTGAGACCATGCGTGCCAGCCGGTAAATTTGTCCATTCATAATCGCGAATGGCTCTTGCCGCTTCCATTGCTTGCTGTCCAAATGCATTTGCGCGTAAGCGATCTTCTGCTCGCTGTGTACCGGTGAGTGCGCCCAAACTCAAAACTACTAAGCCTGCTGCCGCAAACGCAAATATGCCGAGAGCAATTATTATTTCCAGCAATGTGCCTGCGTATCGTTTTGAAGGTGATTTCTGCATTATGCGAAATTTATAGTGACAGGAGTTCGAGGCTTACGTGACCGGCAGCATTACTAGTAAAACGCGTATACTGCGTAGTATCGAGAATTTCAAAGGTGCCGGTATGCGTGGTGAGTCCGGTTCCTTTGAGGAAGATAATTTCGTGGCCACCTCCTGCAATAGTAATGTTTTGAAAAGAGAGTGTTCCGCCAAGCTGAGCAACGCGGTCAAATTCAGTTGCGCGTGTTGCAAATGTATTTCCCGCAAATAAAGTATATACACCGGTTTCTTCGTTCAGCTGCACACCCCATGCTGAATTTTGATACCCTGAGATGCTATTGGCATGCGCAGTTCGCAGTGTCTGTAAAAGGTCGCGGCTGTCGCTTGAGAGCTGAGTATCATTGAGCAGATTACTTAATGCAACTCCTCCAATGCCAAAAATAATCAGGGTGATTCCCATTCCCACAATCAATTCAATGAGCGTGAATGCACGGGGCTTCATTGCAGTTATTGGCGAATTGAGCCTGTTATTTGATAAATAGGAGAGAGTATGGCAATAGCCACAAATCCCACTAAAAGTCCGATGCCAATAAGTAGTACCGGCTCCAAAACTGTAGAGAGATTTTTCATAGTCGAATCGACCTCGCCCTCATAGTATTCATTGAGGTATGACAAGCTTTTATCTAAATTGCCAGTGCGCTCGCCCATAGCAATCATGTGTGTTACAAGTGGCGGAAATAGTTTTGGATAGTACGAGAGACCGGTCGAGAGTGTTTTTCCTTTTTGAATTTGCGGAATAACACCAGCTATTGCTTTTTTATAGACACGATTCGCCGTTGCATCGGTTGCAATGTAAAGACTTGTGTCGAGTGTCATGCCGCTGGTAAGAAGGGCACCAAGCGTTTGCGCAAAGCGTGCAAGATTAATGTTAATGACAATAGGTTTCACAATCGGCAGCATAAGAATGATCCGGTGGGTAAGTGGTTTTATGAAGTCGCGCCGCAATAAAATAAAAAATCCGATTACAAATATCGGCATACTAATAGCCAAAACAATAAAGTGGTCTTTCACAAAATTTGCAAAAAAGAGCAGGATGCGAGTTGAGATAGGAAGATCGACATCGATGCTTTGAAAAAGCGGAATAATGCGCGGCAATACAAAAAAACTCACCGAGAATCCGAGTCCCAAAATCGCAACAAAAATTAAGGCTGGATACATGAGTGCCGATTTAACTTTCTTTTTTAGTTCATATGAGCGGCGTAATGTTTCTGCAAGTTTTTGAAGATTATCATCCAGCGTTCCTGTAGCCTCACCGGTCTTTACCATGTTGATGTAGATTGGCGTAAAAAATTGCGAGTACTGCATGAGCGCTTCGTAAAAAGCTTTTCCTGACTGCACAATGCTTAAAATATCCGCAACAATACGTTTCAGGCGTCCGGCAGATTGTTCATAAATCATTTCTAGGCCTTCTACCAGTGTAAGTCCCGATGTAAGTGCTACCGAAAGATGCTTGGTCATAAGCATGATATCCGTGCTCTTTACGCCCCCAAATTCCAGCTGCCAGAATGATTTTTTTATTTTCATATTTTATATCTTGATAACCCGGAGCATCTCTTCGAGTGTTGTTTGACCTTCTAAAACACGGTCCAGCGCATTTTCAAACATGGTTCGCATGCCTTGTTCAACTGCCGCTTTTTGAATGGCGCCGGCATCGGCATTTTGCATAACGAGCCCACGGATTTTTTCCGTCATTTCGAGCAGTTCAAAAATACCGATACGTCCCGAATATCCCGTTTTTTGGCAGGTCATACATCCTGAACCGTTGTAGAGTTTTATTTGCTCTTTGCCGCGTTGTTGCAGTGCAGTAACGATATTAGGCGGAATTTTTTGAGCGAGCTGTGCAAGCGTATAGTCCGTGCTGGTTAAACAAGCTTGGCAGATTTTTCGCACTAAGCGCTGGCCGATTACGGCATTTATCGTCGAGCCAATCAAGAAGGGTTTTACTCCCATTTCTACAAAGCGGGGGAGCGCTGTTGCGGCATCATTGGTGTGGAGAGACGAGAGCACAATGTGGCCCGTCATCGCAGAGTTCACCGCAATATCGGCAGTCTCTTCATCACGAATCTCACCGACCATAATAATATTTGGATCTTGACGCACAATCGCGCGCAGACCGCTTGCAAAAGTAAGTGCAGAGCCGGCCCGGATTTGAATTTGGGTGACGCCGTCGATGTTATATTCAACAGGATCTTCAATAGTTACCACGCTTACATCGCGCTGATTGAGGATTTTTAGTACGCCATAGAGTGTTGTTGTTTTTCCGGCACCGGTCGGACCGGTGGCAAGAATCATGCCCCACGGCTTTTTAATATTTTTTACAAGGGTTGCATAGTCGCCGGCCGAAAGCCCGATTTTTTCGAGAGAGAAGTCGCGTGCTTTTGCCGAGAGCAGACGCATAACGATATTTTCACCTTTGGTTGTGGGCACAATCGAGACGCGAACATCGATGATGTCTTGTCCGAAGATATATTCCAGTTTGCCATCTTGAGGTACTTGGTGCTCATCGGTGCGGAGCTTTGCAAGAATTTTGATGCGCGTGATAAAGAAGTTGTGGATCTCTTTTGGAATCACAACGATATCCTGCATGACTCCGTCGATGCGAAAGCGTACAACCGTGCGGCTCCGTTCGGGATCAATATGCACATCCGAAGCTTTGCTGTAGTAGCCGTGACTTACGATTAAATCCACAAGCCGTACAATCGCACTATCTTTTGCCTCGCCAAATGTAGCCTCACTTTCTTGTGCTTTGAGCAGCTGTTCAAATTCTTGTAGAAAGTTTTGGGTGGGCGCATTCACAGAACTCGTAAAAACAGGTACAGCCTGAGTTTTTTGTGGTGTCTGCTGCGCCATATTTTGGGGTTGCGGCTGCGTTTGTTGAGTTTGTGCCGGTGGAGTTGGCGTTCCTTGCTGACCTTGTTGTGGCAGTTGTTGTTCCGACATGTTTGTTTTTAATCTGTTAATTGTACCACAAAAGAGAGGGGATTGGTACCCTCGGATGAAGAGAATACGAGACGCAACTTAAACCTGTAACAGCGCAATTCCTACCAGTGCCAGAGCAAAAGATGCGCCTTTGAATGCCAAGCTGGATGTTGTGAAGGATTCGCGGGGAAAGTCGTAAATATAGGGCGCAAGAAGCAGTGCAAAAAAGAAGACAAAGAGTGGCTGGATGGTAAAGATGACTGCGGTGAGGGATGCCGGTCCCAGAGTCAGTGCGAGCGCAGAAAAGAGCATGCCGACAATCGAGGTTATTTGTGAGATCCAAAAATAAATCCAGCCGCGGGATGTCATGTTGTGAATGTGCGAGCGAAACGTTGCAATTTTTTTTGGCAGTGCATAAAAGGGGAGTGCGGCGAGTCCGTTGCCGAGCATGTAGTAGCCAAAGGTGCTTACAAAGTTTTGAAAATTTACCGCGAAATTTTTAAAGATAACATCGGAGCTCGACCAAATAAGTTCGGCGATTGCAATGAGGATAAGCGCACCGCTGAAGTGCCAGCGCGTTTCTGTCTTCTTGAAGGCGGATAAGAGACCGGCGGCAAGAAGGATTATGAAGGCAAGAAATTGGTAGTGCGTGAGCCGCTCGTTAATAAAAATATATGCGATGGTGAATGTGAAAATCGGCGCGATTTGAAAGAGAAGCGCGACGCGCGTCGGCTCTTCAAGGTTCATCGCGCGGTAGTAGACGATGCTCGCAAGCAGCATAAAGACACCGCTCAGGGCAATGGCACCGGCTGCAATTGAATTGGGAAATTCAAAGCCTCCAATGGCGAGCAGCAAGAGCGCGATGGGCAGCCGCGTTATGCCAATCCACCAGGAAATTGCGAGATCATTTTGAATGTGATGCCGCCGCAACGCCGCATCCGTAAGATTAGTAACCGCCCACAATATCGGCGCCGCAAGCGCAGCGAAAAGCCAGACCATGTGGGTAGTGTACTACAACAAAACTGCGTGCGCGCAAAAAAGACATTGTGACAAGTAGGTAAGCATTTGAAACGGCCCAACCCGACCACCATCTTTTCTTCATCCCTGCGCCTCCTTAAGCACAGATATTATCGAATAATAAGATGGTGGCCGGGGATTTTTCGGGGGGGGTGAGGGGGGCGCCGTGGAGAACGGCGCGCGACCCCTCCTAGGCCTTCTTGGAAGCGTCGTCGTCGGTGTTGACCCGGACCGGTACGACCAGCATGGCCGAACCAGGCCGCTGGACGCGCTGCTCGAACTCGGCTGCCGTCTCCGGCGCGTGGCGCTTGAGCCAGCGACGGGCCGAGTACTGCAGCAGCTTTGGCAGTGCGATCAGGATGAGCACGCCGCTGAAGAGCGCTCCCATCTTCGCCTGACCGAGCAGCATCGGGTTGTTAGAGCCGTACGTGGCCTGGACCACGAACAGCGCGACCGTCAGAGCCAGCGCAGCGCTCAGCCCCACCATGGGCATGTCACGCCGCTTCAGCCCTTCCGGCAGCCCGATGCCGATCATGTCAGCGAGAACCGCGAACAGCGTGATGCCGACTGACTTGCCGATGATGATGGCCCCGAGGATGACCCACGTGAACACTCCGATCTCGGACATGACCACGCCCGAATTGGCGAACGCGAAGATGAACAGGCCGTAGGTGACCGGCGTCTTCAGCGTCTCCTCGAAGTTGTGGAGTGGTGCGTGATGCGTATCGTGACCGCCGCGCTCCACGCCGACGTCATCGATGTCTTCCTTGTCGAACACCTGGGCGCTTGCGCGCTTCATGGCCGGGAGGAACGGAACGATCGGCACGAGCGCGAGCGCTGCGTGCATGTTCGCGGAGAGCATGCCGTACCACGACAGTCCACCGCAGAAGGTGATCGTTGCCCACCACTGCTTCGGCGCGAGCCGTCGCAGCGCGTAGGCGCCGAGCATCGCGACCCCGACCATCCAGAGCGCTTCCGGGTGAACCGGATGCGCGGGATCTTCGAGGAATGTGATGATCAGCCCGAGCCCGATGCCGTCGTCGAGGATTGCGAGCAGCACGACGTACGCGTACTGACCGCTCTTTTCGCCCCAGAGTGCCTTCACCACGAGCATCGCGAGCGCGATGTCCGTGGCGGTCGGGATGATCCAGCCCCGGCTCGCCGCCTCGTAGAGGTCCGTCCCGCTCATGAAGACCTTGGCCAGCACGAAGAAGGTGGCGATGGGTCCCAAGACGCCGCCGAGGGTGCCAAGCCCGACGTTGGCTGCGCGCGAGAACGGCCGCAGCTTGCCGCCGGGCAGGAGGTGTTCGACCACCTCCTTCATGGCGAGCCCGAAGAAGATTGCCATGATGATGTCGTTGGCTACGAACTTGAGGTTGACCGCGTGGTGCGCGATCTCGAACCCCCAGCTGCTCTCAACGAACGTTGTGTACTCTCTGTTTCGGGCATTCGCCATAAACAGAGCTCCGACCACCCCCCCAAGGAGAGGCAGCGAGAACCCCGTTGCGGCGCTGTGGCCCTTACTAATGACCCTGAGAACCGGATGCATGCCATTTTCCTTTCTGCGGCTAGGCCGCTTTTTTCTTGCTCCACCACATGTAGATGACGAAGCCGATGCCGACCCAGTCGGCCATGACCGCGCCAACCATAGTGTTTTCGTCCAGCGACATCAGCCAGTTGCTTAGTCGTTTCATGTCAGTCTCCTTCGTTTTTTGCTCACGATTATCACCGCACCCGTGAGCGCGCAGGCGCCCACAAAGCTCGGCTCCGTCACCGCGAGCCACACGATTCCAAGGACAAATCCATGCAGGCTGGCGCAGAGCGCCCACGCCCACAGAATCGTCCACCAATGCTTTCTCAGTTCTTCAACCCCTCCCCCGGTGCGGAACCTCCGGGAACTTTCTTGTTCACACACCGGTTCCGCAGCCGGTGTAAATCGAAGTGCAGCGGGCGACTCCGGGGACTCCACAGGGCTCCTCAAAGTAAGAGCCCCGAAGTGCCCGCTGCACACTTAAAACTGTAAAGAACGACGATAGGTGAGCCTCAAAACGAGGCTCCTGCTTTTGAAAGAGCTGCTTCCTAGCGGCCCCGTTTCAAGTACCCACCATACCGCCGTTCTTTTCTAAATTTCATATAGTAGACAGCAAATTATTGCTGATCGGTACTGCGGCACCGGCCATTCCTCAGCCGCAAATCGCTGTCTACTATTTATTTGCTTACCTACTTGTCAATGATCACACAGCGAGGCATTCCTTTTATAGAAGCCGAGCTGAGATTCGTTGCATCTGCCGAACCGGCCAACAGATGGGCCCAAATTGGCTTCCTGTAACCGTTTCTTGCGCATGCAATGAACTGTTCTTTACCATGAAACAGTAAAAAAGGCAACCCTGATCGAAATTTTTACACTTTACGGCGATGCTAAAAAATGGCCTTTTTTGCACCGCCTAAAGCAGCTACAATCTCCTTATGTTTTCCCGCGCGGTGCATGCACCGGAATTTCCCAAGGGTTTAACCTGGCTCAATACAAAGCAGCCGCTAACTATTGAGCAGCTTAAGGGTCATGTGGTACTCCTCGATTTTTGGACCTACTGCTGCATTAATTGTATCCATGTATTACCCGATCTTAAGTGGCTCGAGCACAAATATGCCGATAAACCTTTTGTGGTGATTGGCGTGCATGCGGCAAAGTTCGCCAACGAAAAAGACGACCGCAATATCGAGAGCGCAATTGCTCGCTACGAAATTGAGCATCCGGTTGTGGTCGATAACGATCATCGTATTTGGGATGAGTATGCAATTCACTCTTGGCCCTCATTTATATTGCTGGATACGGAAGGGCGCGTGGCAACAAAGGCCTCAGGTGAAGGCTTGCGGGACGCACTTGATGAGGCGATTGGAAAGTTGCTGCAGCAGGCGGAAAAAGACGGCGCCCTTGCTGATGAGCCGCTCGATTTGAAGCCGCCTACGCCTATCGCAGCACATCTTCTCAAATTTCCGGGCAAAATTTCTTTTAGCGAGGGAGGACAGTATCTGCACATTGCAGACAGCAATCACAATAGAATTCTCCGCTGCAAGATGAAGAGCGATACCGAAGCCGAGGTTGTAGAGATTATCGGCAGCGGTGATGCCGGTGCCAAGGACGGTTCATTTGAAGAGGCGATGTTTTTTCGGCCGCAAGGCGTGCGCGCTGTCGGCCACAAACTGTATGTAAGTGATACAGAAAATCATCTTATTCGCGAGGTTGATATTCAGGCGCGCACCGTAACAACCATTGCCGGTACCGGCACGCAGGCACTTGGCCGCTTACAGTCCGGCCCGGGCACGCACGTTGCACTCAATTCGCCGTGGGATATTGCGTATCACAACGACTCACTCTACATTGCCATGGCAGGCTCGCATCAAATTGCGCGACTTGATTTAAATACGAAAGACATTGAGCCGTATGCAGGTAATGGCCGTGAAAATATTGTGGATGATTTTAGAATGAATGCGCAGCTGGCGCAGCCTAGCGGCATCTCTGTCCACGATGACTACCTCTATTTTGCAGATAGCGAGGTCTCTGCACTCCGCCGCATCGGCTTTGAAGATGAGCAAGTAGAAACGCTTATTGGCCACGGCCTCTTTGATTACGGCCATCACGATGGTGACTTTGCACAGGCGCGCCTGCAGCATGCACTTGGTGTTTCGGCAACAAGCAGTGCAATTTACATTGCCGATACCTACAATCACGCAATTCGTCGCGCGGATTTAAAGACAAGGCGCATCACAACTATTGTGGGCAAAAAAGATGAGAAGGGAAATGACCGGGGGGCTTCTTGCATGATCGGCGACAAAGCGTGCGACATCTTGCCTCTCTACGAACCCAACGACGTAGTTGCCCGCGGCAAAAAGCTCTATATCTCAGACACCAACAACCACCTCATCCGCCTCTTTGATTTAGAAAAGATGACTTTGGAAGATGTGAAGATTAGTTAAAGTTTTCGTAGACATCTCTACGATGTCCGATTTTTAATACGATAAGGATCACTAATTGGTTACTGTCTTTTTTGGCGACTATTATTCTATAATCTCCAACTCGAAATCTGTATGCATTAATGTGCGAAAGAGGTTTTGCAGAAGATAATGGATCCTCCTGTCTTTGAAAGAAATGTAATTTTTTGAGGATCCGTTTTCGAATGTCTTTTTCAAGATCTGCTAATTGCTTCTCTGCATTTTTTGTTAAAGAGAAGATGTATTTTTTCTTCATCCTTTAAACGTCATATTTTTTTGCAAATTCTTCCAGAGTAATCCCGCCATTTTTTTCCCAATCTTTTTCTGCGGCTTCAAGTTCTGCATAAAATTCTTCGCGGGTTTGTAGTGGTTCCAGGACAATTCGATTTCCCTTTTCAATTTTGCACACAAAATGACGCACCGAGATTTTTTGGCGAATATTAATTGGTAATGTGCCGCTCCCTCTTTCATTGATGCTAAAGATATCGTCATTTGTGTTCATGCCCCTAGGAGTTAAGAATACTGTAATTATGATATACTGAAATTCAGTATTGTGCAAGATTCAGTATGAAGATGGGTTTCCCGAGAAGCCTTGTAACCTGTTGATTTGACTAAATCAGTTTAAACTCTCTAAATAACACTTCTCGCAGTAGACAATTTCCGGCCTGTCTGGCGCGTAACTCGTTGCAATTTCCGCACTACACTTTGCGCACTCTCTGTCCCAAATAAAGCGTGGATTTCGCATCTGAATGCGCATTTTGTTGCGTGTTTCCGGTGCAAAGCGGGGGATTGGAATTCCTAATTGCCGGTACAATTTCATCTCTTGCGGCACGATTCTTTAGGGCCGCCCGCTCGCCTCGCACACTAATGTTTTTTGTAAAATCTCATCGGTAACATCGTGGATCGAATCCGGAATTTCGGGTCTGCTCTGTGTATCGCGGACCTCTTCATCTTTCCACTGCCACCCGCGTTCTAATACTTCTTTTTTAGAAAGAGGAAATACGTCCTGCGCAACGGTCTCATTATATGCCCAGAGCGAATCTTCAATCGGAAAAAACTCGCCCCATTCACCGGTCTCTTTCATCTGCGCCACAATCCGTGCTCGCAAATCTTCATACGCATCCTTTGTATACTGTTTATTTAAAATACAGTATTCCGCATTGTGCATACTCGTGCAGCCGAAGAGATTTTTGCTGTTGACCACCATGTCGCAATAAAAAGTGTTTTGTGAGTTCCACGAAAAACTGCAGAATGCACAATTATAGCCTTCAATCGAACCAAGCATCTCATAGTAGAGTTCGGCTTTAAAGCCCACATGATCGGAGCTGACCATATCTTTTGCCTCATAGCCGCCGAAGAAAATATCTTTGCAATCTTCTGCCGGCCCTTCAATATCAAAACAGTTTACACAGTTTTTAGCATTTACGATTTGATCGCCGGTGCTGTGCTCGGAATTTACAATATTTGCAAAACGATGGGGAAATTGCAGCTTGAATTTCGCAAACTCTTTTTTCATATGCTGCACGCCACTCCACGTATCTAATCGGAACTCCCGCATCTTCTTTTCGTACTCTTCTTTGGAATATTTTTTGTTGAAGATATAGTACTCTTTGTTGCGCAAACCCACGCAGCCAAAGCAGTTGCTGCAGTTGCGACACTCAAACAGAAACGCACTGTCGCGCGAGTTGTGCGTGTTTTGGGAGTACTTTACGTTGTAGCAGTTATTACAGTCTATTGAATCGTAGGTCAGTGTCGATTTGTTTACCCAGTAGCAGTCGCTCGAATTTGTGCAATGCATGCTGAAGATCGAGTAGGTACACTCTTCACAGTAGTCGCCGCCAAAAACTAAGTAGCAGTTCTTATTTGAATTTGTGATGTTGCAGTACTCACTGTTTTCGGCACGAACATTCATCAATGAGAGGCGCGGACAGCTCTTGCGCAGCTCGGCAAATTGCTCAAAAAAACCGCGCGAAAAATCATAGTCGCGGCCATAATCACGCGGATCCCACGCGTCACCCCACCACTCGTCTTGCGCATAGACCTTAAACGGCTTGTCTTCAGAATAAAGCGAAATAATAGATTTGCCGCTCAAATCGCTTGTATCTTTATAGATGCTGCGTTCATTGCGATGCGCAAGTCTCCGCCGGTGCCGCTCTTCGATGCAGAGTGTTGGCAGCGGAATATCCATGCGCTTCAAAAATTCTTGCTCCCATTCGCTTACCATAAAAGGATTTCCGGTAACACGGCATGTTTGAGTTATGGCGGGCATTAGTTTTCATTAGAAAATAATTTGCGCTTATGCAGCATAGCTTGCTGTACCGCAATGCCATCGGCTTCTTCATTTTCCGGATGCCCGTTGTGTCCCTTTATCCACTGCCACTCTATTTTTGAAAATCGCCCGACGACGGTATCCATCTTTGCCCACAGATCGAGATTTTTTTTGCGCTTCCAGCCTTCGCGCATGCTTTGAATAATGAGGCGTGAATCTGAATGTACGGTACAGGTGCCGGCTTTGAGATTTGTACTTACCCAATGCAACCCGGCAATAATTGCCGCCATCTCCATACGATTATTCGTTGTGGCCGTCTCTCCACCTTTAACAATTTTTTTTTGCTCTCCATTTTCATCCTTATATTTTACGACTGCAGCAAATCCGCCCGGACCCGGGTTTCCTAATGAGCTTCCATCGGTGTATATATCGATATGCACACAAGCGAGTATAGCATTGTCAAAGTGCAATATTTTCTTCATATTGTCAACTTTTATCAGCTTCGAAACTTCGAATAAGTATAGCAATTTCTTTTACATACGGAAAGAGCATTTTATTGTCTAATATAATAATTGTTATTTAATTTAGGTCATTTGTTCCGTAAAGAAGTAACTATTTGCTCAATCCTCAGTTACATACTATGATTACTTTTCCGAATACGCACTAAAAAATTTTATGATTGATGCAATTGCACAGTTTTTGAGTCGGATTGTTGTGCGCTTCATACATGCTATTACCGGAGCGGTAGAGAATGTTATTCAAACTCTCGATCTTGCTCACTATTCCGGTCTTCAGGTCGCTCTCGATGTTCTGCTCGTGGCGATAATTTTTTACTGGATCATTCTTTTTCTCCGCGGTACGCGAGCTACCAATATTATGATCGGCTTGTTTATTTTAGTGCTGATCTTTGCAATTAGCCGCTTCTTTAATTTATTAGCACTTGGCTGGCTGTTAGATCGCTTGCTCACGGTTGTGCTTATCGCAATTCCAATTATTTTTCAGCAGGAACTGCGGCGCGGTTTGGCCCGCTTGGGACGCAACTGGTGGTTTAACAAAAAAAATGAACTCGAACTTGGACGAATCGAGCATACTGCAATAGAGGCTGCCTATGCATTGGCCGAAAAAAAGCATGGCGCATTGATTGTCTTTGCCGGTGTTGAGGATTTGAAGGAATACATCGATACCGGTGTGCAGTTAGATGCTGAAGTAACTGTAGAATTGCTTCGTTCGATTTTTCAGCCGCGAAGCCCCTTGCACGATGGCGCAGTTATCATTGCACGCGGGCGAATAATAGCTGCGGCTTGTGTTCTGCCTCAGCCAATTAAGGAATCTGGTCATGCATTTGGAACTCGTCATAAAGCGGCACTCGGTCTGAGTGAAGTTTCGGATGCAAAGATTATCGTGGTCTCGGAAGAGCGCGGCACCGTCTCTTTTGTTGAAGATGGCAAAATGCAAAAAGATATTCAGGCTGAAAAGATGCAAACTAATCTCGCAAAGGCCTTTCTCGTAAGAACATAATGATATGCTGCAAAATATTCCACTTAAATTACTGGCAGTTGGGCTCTCTATTCTCTTCTGGATTTTCGTTGCGAGTATCGAAAATTCAATTTTGCAAGTACCGGAACCGGTAACAATTAATGTTTTTAATCAGTCTGAGGATTTAGCATTGGTTGCAGATCCCGGTATGGTGCGAGTGACGGTTCGTTCCGATGATCAAGGTGCATTTCGTGCAGTGAGTGCGAACGATTTTGAAGCGTACATCGACGTTCGTAATATTGGAGTTGGTAAGCATGTTATTCCGGTAACAGTAAATGCAAAAGATCCTGCAGTACGAATTGCCCGTGTTGAGCCGGAGCGTGTAGAAATTGAGCTTGAGCCGCTCCGCGAAAAAATTGTACCGCTTCAGGTTTCGATTGAGGGGCAGCCGAGTACAGGCTTCAGGGTAGCCTCGAACCGGCTCTCGCAGGAACATGTAAATATTCGCGGTGCCCAAACTATTCTAGAAGATATTAGCGGTGCGCAAGCACGTGTGCGTCTTGAGGGTAACGAGCAGAATAATGTAACAAAGATTCCGGAAATTGTTATTTTAGATGACCGTGGAAATGTAATGCAGGGTTTTTCGGTAGTCGAGCCTATTCAGGTTGATATTGAAATTGTGGAGCTCGACTATGTAAAAGCGGTTGGTGTGCGCACGCAATTTGTCGGACGCTTGGAGGACGGTACGATCCGCCGTATTGCACCAACTCCTGCAGCGGTCACCATTTCTGGAAAACGCGATGTTGTTGATCCTATTAATGTGGTCTTATTAGAGGAGATCGATTTGCGCGGTCGCGATGAATCTTTTGAAGTTGAGGTGCCGATTCTTGTGCCTGAGGGGGTAACCTTAGTGGATGTTGAGACAGTGCGTGTAGAAGTTGAGGTGGATGATTAAAAATAAAAATCCACTCCCCTCAAAAGGGTTAGGGAGTGGATTTTAGTGGAAATGCTTGATGATTAGAACAGGATTTCTTGGTCGTTACCGCGAATAATGCGTCCGTCAGGAAGCAGAATGTCGACTGCGAAAGCACGCGCTGCACTAGCAAGTGGAAATAAATGCGTCCAGGTTCCTTCAAGTACATGCTGTCCGTTTGGCTGTGCACCTACAAAGCGGTCTAATTCAGCTTCGTTAAAGGTTGAACCGCCATTCGGTCCATCGAATGTCTCAAC
>Ga0210019_1000287_pt1 | contig 66142 bp, 62 predicted proteins | sample CryGeyCG2114_020_2_FD_183969 | JGI IMG/M metagenome (GOLD analysis project Ga0210019, IMG submission 183969) | Groundwater microbial communities from aquifer - Crystal Geyser CG11_big_fil_rev_8/21/14_0.20 (SPAdes) (version 2) | ecosystem: Environmental > Aquatic > Deep subsurface > Groundwater ...
ATTGCCGTATTGTAAGCTTCTTTGATTAACTTGCTACCTGCGAATGAACTGATGAGCATGAGTAGTGTGCTTTTTGGCAGGTGGAAATTCGTTATCATGTGATCAACGAACTTCCATTTGTATCCTGGGTATATAAAAATATCTGTCTCGTCTGATGTTGGCTTTAGTAGGCCTTGCTCGTTGCAGCAGCTTTCCAGTACGCGTACCGAGGTTGTTCCTACGGCTACAATCTTTTTCCCGGACTTTTTTGCTGCGTTTAAAGCCGCTGCGGTCTCTTTTGATACTGTGAACCACTCGGAGTGCATTTTGTGATCTGTGATGACATCGGTTTTTACCGGTTCGAATGTTCCGCGTCCGACGTGAAGAGTTACGAAATGTGCTTCGATTCCTCTTTTTTTAAGCTTTTCAAAGACCCTACCTGTGAAGTGGAGTCCTGCTGTTGGTGCAGCGACGCTTCCAAGAGTTTTTGCGTATACTGTTTGGTACTCTCGATCTGTTGCTTGTGATCCTTGGATGTATGGTGGCAAAGGAGTATGCCCAAGCTTCTCTATTTCGTTGTGGAAATTTGTTGACCTGAACTCGATGATTTTGCTGCCATCTTCATTTGTTACTATCACTACTCCTTCCAAATTGTCGCCAAACTTGATGTGAGTTCCAGACTTGAGTTTTTTCCCTGGCTTTGCCAAGCATTCCCAAGTCTGCTTGTCTACCTCTTTGGTTAGCAATACCTCTACTTCTTTACTGTAGCTGTTTATACGTCCGAACAGGCGAGCTTTTAATACTTTTGAATTGTTTAATACAAGTACGCATCCTTCTGGAAGTGCTACTTCTAAGTCTAAGAAATCTTTATGTTCGATATTTCCGTTTGCACGGTTTATCACCATTAGCCTTGAGGTGTCGCGGGGTTTTGCTGGCTGCGTTGCGATAAGTCCTCTTGGGAGGGTGTAGTCAAAGTCTGTGATTCGCATTGCTCTTGCTGTTTAAGTCCAGTCTCTCTGATACCTTCTTTCTCGGTTTTGGGCAAGTTCTTTGCACCTCCGTTCCAGTCGGTACTTTCTTGCAAAGCTTCTTGTTTTATTTCTGCCGCTACGTGTTTCACTACTATAAGACTCATGTCATCTTCTTGGATGTGATCTTCTACGAATATTGTTACCTCTTGTGCTACGTGATCAAAAAGTTCTTTTGTCGATGTAGCCTCGTTGGCTTTTGTTTCTATCGACTTGATCAATCTATCGAGTCCGAATTGTTCACCGCTTACGTTTTTACATTCAGTGATACCGTCGCTATAAAGAACGATGAAATCTCCCTCTCTGAAATCAATTTCCTGTTCTTTGATCACTGCTGAAACATCGGGCAACATGCCGATCGCAATGCCTCCTGACATGATTGATTCGCATTTTTTCTCAAGCGCTTTGTAATGGAGAATGTATTCGTGACCCCCTCCCGCGAAGTGCATTTTCTTCTCTTCATGCTGCCATCTAAGCATCACCATAGTCATGAACATATTTGGTTGCAGACGTGGTTTTAAGAATCTATTTACGTTAACTAGTAAGTCGCGTGCGTTTTCGCTCATCTCCGCAAATGTTCCTATTAAAGTATCGACCATAATCATTACCAGTCCGGCCGGTATGCCGTGCCCTGTTACATCTCCTATGTAGAAGAACGACTGATTCTCTCGTGGCAGAAAATCAAAGCTGTCTCCTCCTATTTTTGCTGCCGACTTTGTCTTTGCCGTTATTTCCAAGTGAGGAATTTCGGGAGCTTCTCGAGGGATTAAGTCATGTTGTATTTTCTGTGCTAGATTTAGCTCTTCCGATATTCTTTTGTGTTCTTTCAGGTCGTTCCCGATCTTACCCAAGCTTGTTGTTATCTCATTGAAAAAATGTCCTAATATTCCTATTTCATCTACTCTTGTAGTATAGATTCTTCGGAAATTCTTGCCTGTTAATAGCAGCTTCATCTCTACCAGAATTTTTCGTAGTGGTGTGTGCAAAATTTGCCTTAATGCAAGTATTGATAGTAAGAAGAATGCTATTAAGGCTATATACGGAGTGAACTTGATATACGGAGAGCCTTTTGCAAATATGCTCAGCAAGAAATAGCCCAGTGTCAAAAATGCCAGTATCGCAAGATTTGAAAGTATTAATTTGAGTTTTAGACTTCGTTTTATCATGACTTTTTGTGTTTTATGAGCTTGCTGACCTGTTCTTCTGCTTGATGTTCCTCGATGATGCTGTACAGGCCTTTGAGCTCTTCCAGCGTCGTTATTGAGAACTCTTCGGTTCTTAAATGGCTATTTGATGTAAGTATACGGTGAATCATACGTGATACTTCGTGATGTACGTATTGCGTTAACGTGTTTAAGAATTTCTTTGGCAGTTTGCTGAGTTTCTTCTTGGTGTTTTTCCAGTCGTCCTTGTTGCTTACGATATAGTCCATTAGCCTTACGAGAGCAGATTTCTCTGAAATCCTTGCCAAGGCAAAGAGTATTTCAGGGTTCTCATTGTCTTCCATCATTTTGTATAACTCTTCTTTCCTTTCTTTCAGAGTTAATTCCGAGATTATATATACAGCGGCTTCTCTATATTCAACTTTTTTGCTTGTTATAAGTTGGTCTAAGTAATGGTTGAGTTTTTGCCTGATATGTTTGAATTGCCACAATGCTATAATTGCATTAGCTCTGATCTTTGGATCTCTGTGGTCTAAATATTTTTCCAGGTAGTATATCGAATTTGGATCGTGGAACAGTCCGCAAATGTATATGCAGTCTGCGACGATTCCTGCGTCTTTGGATTTTAGCTTTTTAAGCAGAAACGGGATGATGTCCTTGGGATTTAGTTGCGCCAAAACTTGTATAATCGCTGATCTGATTTCTTCATTTTGCTCCTTCTCGAAGAGATTTTTGAGTGTTGCACCGATTCTATATTCGCCGAATGCTGACTTGAAGAATCTCTTGTCGAGATTGTCGAATTCTCCGAGTGTTTCAACTACAGCTAGTCTTATATTTGGGTTGCCTGATTCCAGACACGTAATTAAGTGCGGAATCGTTTCCTGGCTTTTTATTTCCTTGAGTGTGTCTATAGCTTTGAGTTGTACATCTTCCTCTTCATTCTTTCTTTGTATTATTTTGATTAGTCTGTCGTAATTTATACGATGTCCTTTCTGGCCCAATATTTCTATAGCGTTGATTCTGGTATGTATGTCGTTACCTTTCTCTATATTCTTTTGTGACTGCTCGGTGTATTTCGATTGTAAGCTGGAGATTAAGATCGTGCTAATTACAGCGATGATGATTAGCGCTATATTGATTGTTATTGTTAGACTTTCGCCGAAAATGAAATTTTCCAAAAACACGATAAGACTCATGCCAAGGATTGCTCCGGCCGGTTTGATTATACCTTCAAGCAGTTCTTTCATCTGATCTCTGATTTTGTCCCCGAACGCATAGTATGATGAGTGATATGCATTTTGAAAAAGCAGTCCAGTCATTTCTGAAGCACCTTTTGTTATAGATGCCGTGAGGAGGTTGAACTTCAAAGTCATACTTGCCAGATTCAATACCGCTACAAGTGGGTGTATTGCCATGCTGTTTATGATGCCAAGGCTTTTTAAAATACGGCTCGATATTACTAGCTGCATGATTAATGTCGCAATACCAAAGATTACTTGCAAAATTCCAAGCTTCGCTGTCAATTGTTCTTCTAGGGCTTTACTATTATTTGTTTCTTCAGCCAGCTCGAAATTGCCTTGTACTATATTCTCTGATGTTTTGTCTACGTCTATTATGGATATTTGTAAATTCTGATCCTCGATTGACTGTACCAAAGTTTCTTCTGGTTGGTGATAGACGCTTTCCTGTACAGATTTTGTGTATTGGAACTCAAGAAGGTTGATGAACATCCATTGAAAGATGATGACAATGATAAGTCCTTTTAAGAACGGAGATTTTTGTGCCTTCTTGAAACTTGATGCTATTTTACTGAAACTATTATCTTTTGTAGTTTTTTCCTCAAATGATGGTAATTCCGTGCTTAACCTCTTGAAACTTAGAATAATTGGTATTACCAGCATGATCGCAAGTATCCATATGTAGATGAATTTGTATGAAGGGATTATATGAGCAAGCACGCTGACTATGATACCTCCCGCTATCGCTCCCAGAGTTTCTGACGACTCTATAAGAGGGAAGGTGCGTTGACTCTCTAGCGGGGTAAATAACTCTTCTACGAATAGAGATATCAATATGTTTAGTTGGGCTAGTATGATTGATTCTGCGACCAGTACGATCCCGAAAAAGATCCAATCGGAATATGTTACAAAAATAGTAGCTGCCATTAGCAGTATTGCAGCTACTAATATGTTTATTATTATAAGGATTTCTTTGCGCATTTTCTCGATGATTGTCGAAAAAATAATTGTTCCCGCAATAACTAGGAGAGCGTTTAATATGAATAAGATAGGTAATTTCTCGATACCCATACGGCCTACAAACATTGCGATTATTACCGTCCATCCTACTACAAATCCAACCCTCAAAAAGAACGTTATAACCCACGACACGATTACGCGTGGCCATTCGTGTTCGCTTATGTTGAGGAGTTTGCTTATGAAGCTGATGCGCATTTAGGCATAATTATATCTGATAATTATACCATATTTATTTGCTAATGTTAAGGCTAAACCTTTATAGATCGAACTCCAACAAGGTGTCTTGCTCACATGATGCTACTTTGGTGAGCTTGAAGGCTGGAATTGATTTGTTCGTTATTGCCTCCAGTCCTGTTCCTCCAAGTGATTTGTTAGCAACAAAGAGTATTAGTTTATCTGCTAGTCCTTGCGCCATGAATGAACTAGAGATCCTTTGGCCCCCTTCGACCAAAATATTGATATGTCCCAGCCTCGCTAGTTTTTCCATTACTTTCCTAAGGCTTTGTAGGGTAGGGAAGGTTAATATTTTGACCCCCATGCTTTCTAATTGTGATCGTTTTGGCGACGATTTTACTTCTGTACAGATTATTACATTCTTGTCTGTGAGCGCTTTAGCTTTGAGTGGGACTTTTAGTTTGCTGTCTAGTATTATTTTTGCCGGACTCCGGCCTTTTACGAGGCGTACGTTTAGCTTCGGGTCATCTTTGAGTATAGTGTTTATTCCTACTAATATGCTGGTTACTTGTGCCCGTAATTCATGAACTAATTTAAGCGATTTTTTGCCAGTCAATTTGGCGACTCTTGGTGACCATATCTTAAAATCCATGCTTGATGCTATCTTGAGAGTTATATATGGCAGTCTTGTTTGTTGATATTTGAAAAAAGCCTTGTTGATTTCGATTGCTTCCTTGTTTCTCGCTGCAATAGATACTTCGAGACCAGCTTCCTTTAGTATTTTTGCACCTTCCACTTTTGGATTTGGATCAAGTGATGAGCATACAACTCTTTTTATTTTTTTTGACAGTATTAAATCTGTACACGGAGGTGTTTTGCCATGATGAGAACATGGTTCCAGTGTCACGTATAGAGTGCCTCCAGATGGATCCATGATGCAATTATTAAAAGCCTCTACCTCTGCATGAGGCATCCCGAACTTCTTGTGATAACCTCTGCCGATGATTTTGCCGTTTTTGACTATCACTGCTCCTACTTTTGGATTCGGATAAGTTAGAGGTCCTGCTTTCTGAGCAAGCTTCAGGGCTGTTTCTATGAAAAATTCGTCTTTAGACATTGTCTAGTAGGTGTCCTAGTTTGGTTTTCTTGGTCTTTAGGTATTTTTTATTTTTCTCAGTTGGCTTTGTTTCAATTTGGACTCTTTTGGTTATTTTCAGGCCATGGCCCTCCAGTCCTATGATTTTGCGTGGGTTGTTTGTTAATAGTTGTATCTCGGTTAGCCCGAGATCTCTTAATATCTGAGCTCCTGTTCCATACTCGCGTAAGTCTTCTATGAAGCCGAGCATTTCATTTGCCTGGACGGTGTCATAACCTTCTTTTTGCAGATTGTATGCCTTTAATTTATTGATTAATCCTATTCCACGACCTTCTTGTCTCATATATAGGAGGACTCCCAGTCCTTTTTTATTAATTATTTTTAGACTTGCATCAAGCTGGCTTTGGCAATCGCACTGTGTTGACTTGAACAAATCTCCAGTCATACATTCTGAATGTACTCTTACCAGTACATTCTTTTTGCCTTTGATGTTTCCTTTTACCAAAGCGACGTGTTCTTTGCCGTCTATAAGGCTTTTGTAGACTATCATTCGCATTTCTCCATACTCCGTTGCTAGATCCGTCTCGATACTTTTTTCTATTAGCTTTTCGGCTCTACGGCGGTAAGTTATTAGATCCTTGATACTTATAATCTTAAGTGAGTGTCTCTCTGCGAATTTCTTTAGATACGGCAGTCTAGCCATTTCTCCATCTTCTTTGGTTATCTCACATAGGACGCCTGCCTTTGTTAAACCCGCAAGACTAGCCAAGTCACATGCTGCTTCCGTATGGCCTGCTCTTACAAGGACTCCTCCATGCTGAGCTACTAGTGGGAATATATGGCCCGGTCTCGCTAAGTCGCGTGGTTTTGAAGTATTCTTTGTAATCATCTTGACCGTTTTTGCCCTGTCTGATGCTGAAATCCCAGTGGTTGTTCCTTGTCTAGCATCTACCGAAACTGTGAAGTTGCACTTCGTAGCTTCCTCGTTTTTCTCTACCATCGGTTTTAAATCGAGTCTAGCTGCTATCTCAACCGATATTGGTACGCATATTAATCCTCTGCCTTCGCGCATCATAAAATTGATCTTATCTGGTGATACTTTGTCGGCCGCGAAGATCAAATCGCCTTCGTTTTCCCTATCTTCGTCATCGACAACAATCACCATCTTGCCGCTCTTGATGTCAGCTATGGCATCCTCTATTTTTTTATGATTTGCTGTCATGTTGAATCTAGACTGACATCCTTGTAAATGTCTCGATTTTTAAGTCACCTAATAACTTCTCTATGGTCTCTTCCGGATTTTTCACGAAGGCTTGTTTCAGCAGAGCGTTTTCTTCACGGAATTTTCTCTCCTTGCCTTGCATGATGTTTGCCCAGATATTTTCAGGTTTTCCTTCTTGTTTGAGTTGTGCTGTCCAAATTTCTTTCTCTTTTTCAACCAGAGCTACCGGCACTTCGTCAGGGGATATATACCCAGGGTTCATGGCTGCAATGTGCATAGCAATGTCTCGTGCAACTTCTGTTTCGCCGCCGGATAGTACAACAGCTGTACCTATCTTGTTGTTGGAATGTATGTACGTCCCGATGTTTTTACCTTCGAAAATTTCCTTATTCTTGAGCTCGATTTTTTCACCAAGCTTTATGGTCAGATCTCCTATAACGCCACTTAGATCAGCTTCTTCTCCTTCTGATAAAACCTTGTCAGCCAATTTCTTTGCTTCGTTTATAAAGTCTTCATTCTTCGCTACAAAGTCCGTTTCGCATGCGAGTGTAATCATTGCAACTTTTCCCTGGCCCTCTGATACTGCAACTACCCCCTGAGCAGTCGACCTTTCAGATCGTGATGCCGCCTTCGCTTCACCTTTTTTACGTAGTATTTCTATGGCTTTTTCTTGATCTCCATTAGCTTCTTCCAAAGCTTTTTTGCATGCCATTGTTGATACTCCTGTGTCGTCTCGGAGTTTCTTGATTTGCTCGAGTGTTACCATTATTAACTGGGGTTATTAGGGGTAGGGGATAGTAAGAATAAATTTAAGCTTTCTCTTCCTCTTTAGGTTCTTCTGCCGGTGTCTCTGCAGGGGCAGCTTCTACAGTAGTGGCTGCTACGGGCTGAGGCGTCTCGACTTCAGGGGCTTCTGTAGGTGCTTCCACTGCTTTGGTTTCTACAGCAGGAGCAGCTTCTGGTTGCTTCGGTTTTGCTTCGGCAGGAGCTTCAACTGTCGTAGGCGGGGTTGTAGTTACCATTCCACCTGCCATCTTGCTGATGTCTAATTTTGATGTTATGTCGCCTAGTACCGGGATTTTCCAGTCATTTCCTTGTGATGCTTGGAACATAGCCAGTATGGTTACTCCAAAGTATCCCAGAAAAAGCAGAGTCCCGAGCATTGAGAATATAGTACTTGGTATTGCCAATATAAATAGTACTACGATGCTGACGAAAAACATGCCAACACCTTGTTTTACGTGGAACTGGCATGACTTACTCTGTGGTTTGAGTATTAGAGGCAGGATGAATCCTATGCTCGCATAAGCTAATACATTGAGCCATTTTTCGTCATTTGCAGTCTTTGGTTGATTAGTTGGCTTAGTGGACGCTTCTGCAGGTGATGCTTCGGTTGTCGTCTGCGCTGGTTGTTTGTTTTCTTCTACCATTTTTCAGTGTGGTAAAGGGATTTGTATTATTGTGAGTTCTATCCAGAAGTCTTATAACTACTGCGAAATGACAACTTTGGCTGCAAATATTTCAGAGCTTCTTGACGTATCTAATCCGATACGCCTTCGTCGCTCTTCAGTATTTTCGCTCAAACTTGTCATTTTTAGTAACGTTATCGACTTTTGGATAGGACTCATTTTGAAGGAGATTTGATTGCGTTTACGAACTTGTCTACCAAGTAGGTGATGGATTTGATTGAATCGTCATTTGCTGGGATCGGGTAGTCTATATTGTCAGGATTTGCATTCGAGTCTGTTATTCCGACAATTTTTACGCCCGTTCTTTTTGCCTCTTTGACTGCGATTTGATCTCTGTGTACGTCTAGCACGATGATGACGTCAGGAGTCTTCTTGATCTCCTGTACACCACCTAGAGACGTTTCCAGCTTATTAATAATCTTCTCGAGTTTCACGGCTTCTTTCTTGGTGTATTTGCTGAATTCGCCGCTAGCCTTCTCATCTTTTAACTGTTTCAGATATTTGATCCTCTGCTTAATGGTCTTGAAGTTTGTAAATAGTCCAGGAACCCACTTCTGAGTTACGTATGGGCAATTACATCCTTTTGCAGCAGCTTTCACCAGTTCGGTAGCTTGTTGCTTTGTACTTACGAACATGATCGTCTTTCCCTGAGATGCTGACGCATTAAGGAATTTAACCGCTTCTTCCAGGGCTATTGCGGTTTTGTTCAGGTCGAAAACGTGGATACCCTGTCTGTCTCCGTAGATGAAAGATTTCATCTTAGGGTTCCATTTGCTCGTTGCATGTCCGAAATGAACAGCATTTTTGAGCATTTCCTTGAGGTCTTTTTCCGTTGGCATGTGTCCTTGTGGTTATTGCCTGGATACTGTCTTTTCCTATCGAGGATTCCCTTTTACGGGCAGGACAATAGGATCGAGTACCAGACTTGGATATAAATGGGCATTTTCAATGAAAACGCCAACGGTCGTATTTTAGTATAATCGCTTCTGGAAGGCAAGTGGAGAAATCGCATTGTGTTTGCTATAATTTGCGCAATAAGAGTCTTAATATATTTAATTTCATTATTATGATTGATGATTTAAGGGGTCAGATTGACGTTCTTGATAAGAAAATTCTTTCTCTTCTTAAGGAAAGATTTGTGATTGCCCAACAGATTGGCGATCTAAAAAAAGGTAATGATTTGCCTGTGGTTGATGAAGATAGAGAGGCTTTGATATTGAAAAAGCTTGCTGAAGTTTCTATCAAAGAGGGTCTGAATCCGGATTTTGTTTGCTCCGTGTATGAGTTGATCTTCAAGGAATCTCGCAGATTGCAGTGTTGACGCAGGTGTTAAAAATTGGTATAATGTAATGATTTATAATCAAATCAGAAACATGATAGCTTCCGGTAATCAATCTCAAGTCCAAGTTCCTCAGGCTCAACAGCAGCCGGAGCCGGTTCAGGACTCTACTAAGGAGCCTGTGAAAATCACTATTATATTGCCTACTAATGCATATTTCTTGTCCGGCATACGTGATTTTACTTTGACGATGACTAAGAATATGACGGGTTTTTCAGAACAATGGGCTTATCGTTTTCAGTCAGTTGTGGATGAGCTCTGTAATAATGCTATCGAGCATGGATCTGAGAAAGGTCAGAATGTAACTATTAGCTTTGTTAATATCCCTGATGATAGTCTTGAAGTTATAGTTGAAGATAGTGGTACCGGTGCTAGTAAATATACCGCGGCTCAGATGAATAACTTGGTGAAGGAAAGGATTTCAATGATGCAAGGGCAGTATCTTGGCTTGCGCGGCAGGGGACTACCTAAGATTGTGGCCGAATGGACTGATGAGCTTTTGTTTGAGGATATTGAAGGCGGTGGACTTAGAGTACGTGTGAAGAAGTATTTACGTAGCAAAGAGGATGCAGTATTATCGTCGTCGGGTGATCCTACCCATGTGATGCTTACGTAATCACTATGAATAAACAAATAACAAATAAACAATTATGACTCAGGCAACAATAACATTTGAGGACGTGCGATCCGATAGTGATAAAAAAGTTAAGATCGTGAAAATCGTCGGTCAGCTTGACGAAAGCAATGTAGATGAAGAGGCAAAGAAAATTTATGCAGTGATTGAAGGTGCTGGTAGTGGACTTAGTTTGATTTTTGACTTCAGTGATCTTGAGTACATGAATAGTAAGTCGATCGGATATTTGACTGATTGGTACAGCAAAGTCTCGAGTAGTGGTGGCAAGCTTGTTGTTGCTCAGGCTAAGAGTAACATTGTCGATATCCTGCAGGTTGTTGGATTGACGCAGCTCGTTACTACTTATCCAAGTGTTGAAGAGGCTAAACTTGCTGTGATGTAGTTTGTATTTACGAATCATCTTTTGAGCCCTGCCTTTTTCGTAGGGCTTTTTTTGTTTGGTGGATTTTATTCCAAACTTCAGTAAAATAAAGAAGCTTAAATAAAAACAAATGATAGATGCTAAGATAGCTTTGGTTGCCGATTGGCTGACCGATCCGGGTGGGGCTGAGAAGGTTGTTTATGCTATGCACAGAATGTTTCCGGAGGCTCCGATTTATACTTCTATCTATGATAAGGATAAGTTGCCGATGTTCGAGGATGCCGATGTTCGTACTTCGTTTATCCAAAAATGGCCTGCGGCCAAGCATCATCATCAATGGTATCTCAAGTGGATGCCTGTCGCTTTTGAGCAGTTCGATTTGTCAGAGTACGATATTGTGATCTCCAGTAGTCATTCATGCGCCAAAGGTATTATTACGAAGCCTCAGACTATGCATATAAGCTACTGTCATACGCCTATGAGGTATGTCTGGGACGATTGTCACAGATATTTGAAAGATTATCCGTGGCCGAATATGATGAAAAAGGTGGCTGCTTACGTGCTTCATGATATACGGCTTTGGGATCGTTTGGCGGCCGATCGTGTCGATTATTTTATTTCTAATTCTGATTATATAGGGGAGCGTATTTCTAAGTACTACAAGGCTAAATCAGAGACTATATATCCGATTGTTGAGACTGATAACTTCTACTTATCCAGTGACACTGGTAATTTTTATCTTGCTGTTGGTCGGCTTATACCTTACAAGCGATTTGATCTGATAGTGGAGGCTTTTAATCATCTTGGCAAACCACTTAAGATTGTTGGGCGTGGTCCTGAAATGCAGAGACTCAAACGAATGGCTAGGCAGAATATTGAATTCTTGGATTATGTATCGGATGAGCAGTTAAGAGAGCTGCTTTCTACTTGCAAAGCTTTTGTTTTTCCTCAAGTTGAAGACTTCGGGATTGCACCTGTCGAGGCTATGGCTTCCGGAAGGCCTGTGATTGCTTATGCCGATGGTGGGGCGCTTGAGACCGTACAGGACGGAAAGAGCGGAGTTTTCTTTGATACTCAGAGTGCGGATGCGCTTATAAAAGCGGTTTTGCGGTTTGAGAAGAAGAAATTTAATGGTAAAAGTATTGCAGATAGTGTCGCTGAGTTTGGAAGAGATCGTTTTGAGAGAGAACTTAAGAGTTTTATTTCTAGGAAGTGGAAGAGCTTTAATAGGAAGTAATGAGCCTTTAATTCAAATTAGCATGGATATACGCAACTATTTTTACTATTTATGGCGAATGAAGTGGAAGGCTGTTTCTGTTGGCATTATTTTTGCTGTTTGCGGGTTTGTGTATACTTCCGTTTCCAGCATTACTACTTATGAAGGTGTTGTTTTTTTGACTGTCGGTATGGAACAGGCGGAATATCCGCAGGAGGCGGAAGCTTTTGGCGCACGAGGCGTGACGGAAGCCGATTATTACTTTGCTCAGACTGTTCAAGGATGGACTATGGACCCATCTTTTGCTAACGACGTGATTTCTCGATTACAGATCGTTAGCGACGATGCTGCGTTGTCTATTTCCGCTAGGCAGCAGGAAAGGCAAAATATTATATTCAGTGTTGTTTCTGGGGATTCCCAGACTGCACTTGATGCTTCACAGGCATCCCTTGATGAACTTGATGATAGGCTCATGGGTTATAACGAGACGATGCAAACTTCTTATAAGATTGCTAATCCGGCAGTCACTTTGCTGACTCACGAACCCAATGTCGTTAGGAATTCGGTTTTGGGGTTACTTGTTGGCATGATCTTCGTTTTTGTTGCGATGCTTTGTTATGAATTCCTTGTCGGTATTGTGAGTTTTACTTTTCAGGTCGAAAAAATTCTTGGTAAGCCTTCCATTGATCCTTCTTATATATCAAAAAACGGCTATATACTTGGTGTTGGCACTGATGTTTCCAAGAAGTACGGACGTGATGTTGTGCATAGCGGAGATATAAAGCATGGCAACTATGTATTTGTTGTCAAAATAGGCACTGCCTCTGAAAAAGAGCTACAGACTTTGGTAAAAGTAGTTTCTGATTATGAGTGGATCACGGCTTAACAAGGCTATTTAATGAAAATTGGAATTGATTTAAGGCCTCTTTTGCATGGCAAGGCGTCAGGTGTTGCTGTTTATACGCACTCCTTGGTCTCGGAGATGATAAAGCATAAAGAACATGAGTTCGTGCTTTTTCTTACTGGGAGTAAAAGCGAATATTCACATATCATGGATGATTTCTCCGGAGCGAACATCAAGAAGGTGTTTTGGAAAGTGCCTAACAGGATACTTAATTTTGGTTTTTGGTTTCTTAATTACCCCAAGGTCGATCTCGGTCTGGATGCGATGTTCCTCCCCGATATGAGGCCGATTAGACTGCCTAAGGGCACGGCGAAAATTGTTACTTGTCATGACCTTTCGTTCCTGCGGTTTTCTCGATTTTTCTCATGGAAAAGCAGGTTTTGGTACAAGCTAAATAGCCCAAAGAATTATTTTCGGACTGCCGACAAGGTCATTTCTGTGTCGAAATTTACCAAGAAAGAGCTGGAAAGGCTCTGCGGAGTTGCAAGTGAGGTTGTTTATGAGGGCGCCAGTATCTCTGATGAGAGTGATACTGCGGCTGTTTCCGAGAAATACAATTTGCCTGCTCGCTACCTGCTATCTTTGTCTACGCTTGAGCCTCGAAAGAATCTTAAGAGAGTTATAGAAGCGTTTCAGAAGGCAGAGGTCGATTGTGATTTGGTTGTGGCTGGTGATTTTGATACATCGGTTTTTTCTAAATTGAAACTGCCATCGAGTGATAGAGTGCACTTAATAGGGGAGATTGCCGAGACGGAAAAGAAAGCCTTGTATGGGATGTCGGATGGTCTTGTTTATGTGTCTTTGTATGAGGGTTTTGGACTCCCCCCTCTAGAGGCTATGTGGTGTGGTAAGCCTGTCTTAACAAGCAAGGATAGTCCTATGGAAGAGGTTTGTGGCAAGTATGGCGTCTATGTCGATCCTTATGACGTTGCTGATATTTCAGCTGGTATAAGAGAGCTTATAACTGCCGATAAAGATCCCAAGGAAATTGCTGAACATGCCAGGAAATTCAGCTGGAGAGATGCAGCTAAACGCACTTTGGAAATCATTGAAAGTTCGCTGTGATTTATTTCTCCTTGTCTAAATAGTCTGTCACGAACAAAGACGCTGTTGTTGCGACAGGTACGGCTAAGATTATTCCAAGTATACCTAGCATCTGATATCCGATTAAGACAGAGATAATAATAATAACCGGTTTTAGTCCTACTGCTTTTTTCATTATCAGTGGAATAAGTACATTGCCTTCCAGTTGCTGAGCCATGATGACGATGCCTATGACCCATAGGACCAGCCATGGGGATTCGTTGAATGCAATCAATCCAGCCGGTATGCCTGCAAGGATGGGTCCTATAACAGGGAATAGCTCAGCTATTCCTCCCATCATTGCCAGCGTGATTGCGAAGTCGAGTCCAAGAAGCGAGAATCCGATCAAGTATAGTGTGAACATGGAAATCATAAGCATCATCATGCCACGTATCCAGTGTCCTATCTTGTCTTTGATCTTCTCTGATTTCTCTACGATATACGCGCTGTACTTAGATGGGAATACGGATTTCAGGAACTTGTCTACACTTCCCGCGTCTACTACCAAGAAGAATGTGATGATGAGTACTAGTATAGCGTTGAATACGCCATTAAATATCATCTTAAGAGCCACAAATGTATTGCCTGCAATGTTCTGTAATTGCTCGCCAAGTTTCTCGAGAGTGCCTTGCAAATTGTTTATAAATGTTTGCTGATCGACAGCTTCCAGTGATGATTGTAAGTAAGGTATTATCTTGTCTGCAAAAGGCAATGTCTCTAATGAGTCGCCGTTGGTGATGTTTGTTATGAGATGTCCGGCTTTCTTTGCAAGTTCCAGCAGCTGATCTGCAACGATCGGTATAAGATTTGATATGAAGAATCCTACCAGAAACAATAATACAGCGTAGATACCTAGTACGCTGATTGCTCTTGGTACTTTTCTGCTCTGTAATTTGTTTACTGCGGGATCAATAGCTGCATACAGCAGTAGCGATACGAAGACGATCAGAATTATACTTCTAATCTCGTATGCCACTTGCATTAACAGATAGATTAGTAGTATCACAAGCGCGGACTTAGCGACGCTAGCTATAGATAGATGTACCAGTACAGTATCTTGCTTCTTTGGCTTCGGCAGAGTGGATTCGATCTTCTGGTTATGAGTCTTCTCGTATTCTTCTATTTTACTTAGCGCATCTATTTTTGCCCTTATGCTTTTGAGCTTTTTTTGAGAATTTTTAAGCAGATTACTTATTCTGTTTTTCATGTTGGTTATTTATGATGTTAGTTGAGTTTGTATGATGTTTACTATTATCCATGCAAGGCTTGCCAGTGCGAGTCCTATGAGTGCGTACATTACTGCTTTTTTGCCTTTCTCTTTGTCCTCCGTGACGCCTCCCCATGCATAATAATATCCGCCGACTATGACGAATAGAACGCTGATTAGTCCCGCTACCCCTATGAGAAACTCGATAATGTATGTGATGTAATAAGGTAGCATCCATAGGTGAATATCGCCGGTTTTGATTCCGCATGACAAAAACTCCTCTCTACATGGATTCTCAGTGCTTAGGGTGCATTCCGTATTTGCCATGTACGCTGCCCTTTCCGTATCGTCGTTATTCGCACTGCTTATAATCGTCATGCACTCTGCATCTGTGAAGTTTTCCGCTCCTTGTGGCAATATTGTGTCTGCCGCTAATGCTGTCGGAATAAGCATTGCTATTGAAGCAATCAGAGTTAGTAGAATTGCTGCTGCTTTTTTCATGTTTGTATTTTTAGGACGACGCACGACTTACATATTACATACCTGAGTAGGTGAGTGTCTAGTCAAATAGCATTCTTCCGAGCCTTACTATTGTTGCCCCACACTTGATTGCCAGTTGATAATCTTGGCTCATGCCCATTGAGAGCTCTTTGAGATGGTACTTTTTTTGGAGTTTTTTCATGCGGTTGAACTGGGTGGTGATGGCTAGTTGATCTGATGTGTCCTCTGCAATCGTCATTAAGCCTTCGAGCTTAAGGGAGGGGAGTGAGCTGACGGTCTCTATCAAAGGCTGGACGTGTTCCTCTAATATGCCACCTTTTTGATTTTCGCGACTTATGTTGACTTGTATGTATATTCTTTGTGTTTTTCCGAGTTTTTCGGCGGCTTTGTTCACTGCTTTGGCTAGTTTCTCGGAATCGATAGTTTCGATTACGTCGCATAGATTTACCGCCATAGCGGCTTTGTTGGTTTGCAAATGTCCTATGAAATGTTTTTCCACTCCCGTTAGCTCGGGGAATTTTTCGCAAGCTTCCTTAATGCGGTTTTCGCCGACTATGCTGATGTTGTGTTTGCGAATGATCTTGAGTATTTCTTCCAAAGACCGCCCTTTTGTAACCGCCATTGTTTTCGTCATGGTTTTTAGATATGATTCACCACGGTTTGTATCATAACAAAAAATACAGATGTTGCCGATAGTGGCTATCGTAGGGAAGCCGAATACTGGAAAGTCTACAATATTCAATAGATTGCTTGGAAAGAGGAGGGCTATAGAATCCGATGTTGCAGGTACCACTCGTGATAAATTGATGTCCAAAACCACTATTGGTGGCGAGAAGATGTATCTTGTCGATACTGGCGGTATCAGGATGGAGAATGAAGATGATATAGAGGAGGATATGCTGGCTCAAGCACATATCGCTATTGATGGCGCTGACGTGATTTTGTTCGTTGTCGATGGGCAGAAGCCTCTCTCCGGCGAGGATTTCCATGTGGCTGAGATTTTACGCAAATCCGGGAAGCGTACGATTCTTGTCGCAAACAAGTGCGATAATCCCGATATTGAGAGTAGGAAATACAATCTCTATGAGCTTGGTTTTGGCGATGCAGTTGCTGTTGCCGCGCTACACAAGATAGGTCTTGATGCTTTGAGTGGTATGATCGTGACAGTTCTTGAAGAAGATGGGAAAACAGCGCCTGACGAGAAAGAAAAAGATGCCGACGTTGTACGCGTTAGTTTTCTTGGAAAGCCGAATGTAGGAAAGTCTTCATTGCTGAATGCTATTCTGGGTAAGAAGGAGTCAATTGTCTCCGATATCCCCGGTACTACTCGTGATACTGTAGAGGCTTATCTGAAGCATGGCGACAAAGAACTCTGTATTGTTGATACGGCCGGAGTTCGGAGGAGAGGCAAAGTGGCCAAAGGTATTGAGAAATTCAGTGTTCTTAGGAGTTTGCAGGCCATTGAGGATAGTGACGTCTCTGTGCTTGTGCTCGACTACAAAGAGGGTATTACCAGTCAAGATATGCATGTTGCTTCTTATATTCTCGAACAGGGCAATGGTCTTATCATCACTGTTAATAAGAGTGATCTTATGGACAATGTCCAAGAGGATTGCAATCGTTTTATCAAACATGCAAGATACAAGTTCGATTTTCTAGCTTGGGCTCCGCTTGTCTTTGTTAGTGCTTTGGAAAACAAGGGTACTTCTGAGTTGCTTGACGTGATTTTTGATTGCAACGAGGAGAGAAAAAGGCGCATTACGGATACGGATCTTTCGATCTGGCTTGAGAAAACTGTTTCTGACCACACTCCCAAGGGCACCAAATACGGCCAGCTTAACAGGATTGATTCTATCACTCAGCATGGTATTCAGCCTCCGAGTTTTACTATCAAGACCAGGTTCCCTGACAAGGTTCATTTTTCTTACCGCAGGTATCTGGAGAATCGGCTGCGTGAGGAGTTCGGTTTTAATGGTACTGCTATTAGGATTAGGTTTAAGTAAACGACTCTATAAAGTCATTAACAATCCGTATATATGGTTACTACAACTGTTGAAGTCCGAATACCATCTGATGTTGACCAAGCTATGCTTGCGCTTGCCGGGAAGGTTGCTGCAGGTCACCATGCGGAATTAGATTTCGATACCGATGTTCTCTCCGTTCAAGTTCCCGAGGATAATGTTGAGGGTTACACTGCAGCAATAGCTGCAAGATTCGGCGTTGTCACGGCTGCTCCTTCGAGTAATTGATTCCTGTATCCCCGGAACTACAAACTACAATTGGCTACACAATATCCTGGATCTTCTTGATCCACCTTTTTTTGTAGTACTGTCGTCTGTCGAGGTTGTGGAATTTGAGCATTTTGTCGCTGATTATTATGCTCGCTTCTTTCCCTTCGTTTTCGGTGAACGACTCGAGTTTTTGCTGCATCCTTTTCATTTGCCATGAACGTAGCTTCTCTTCTATCCTGTCTCCGAATTTGTTGCGAAGCAATTTCTCTTGAAATCTGCGAATCGCGCGTATCCATCCTCTGTTGGTGCGGTAATGTCTTTTTTGATAATTGATTGGTGTTGCGAAAAAACTCTCGAGGAATCTGCGGTTATGGTCGATCAGATCTATATATGTTTGATAATCACCGCAAACCGGCTGCATGGTTTTGAGCCAATAGGCTAGATATATGTCGTGCTCAAACGCAATACTGTCCATATTCAGATTGTCCTCTGTGAGATAGAAGCTGAGGCAGAAGCGGCCTTGTATTTTCTGGCCGTGACGGCGGACGCCGAATAGGTGAATCCATATTGTCAGAAGAGTTCTGGCAATGAACATTCGACCAGGCTTTGTTACTACAACTAAGTCTATATCGGATTTTTTTGTTGGATTGTCGTAGGAAAGATTGTTAGCAACCGCTACCAGTCTTATAAACGGTATGATATTAAAAATCTTTCTGAATTTATTTACGCGTTGCCAATATTTTTTTGCAAGCTTGCGTCTCTCATGCATCTTGAAGAAAGCTTCTTCGTTGCCTTTTAAACAGTAGAGTCCGTCAGAGTAGCTTAACGCTGCGCTATTCTTGAGATATAGTTCGATCTGATGTTCGTCCAGAGGTAGCTTGTAAAGGTACTCTTCCACTTCTTCGCGCGACAATGGATAGTCGAACATGTCGAAGAATGCGAATGTTGATAAGATCGCCTGTTTGAAATTTATCTTAGTATTGAGTACCATAGGCGTAGTCAATTTATTGGTCTTAAATGCTACCAGAAACACAAAAGAAAATACAGAGAATCATTAAGAAGCTTCCCGGCAGGCCCGGTATCTATAAAATGATAGGCAAGGATGGAGCTGTTCTTTATGTTGGCAAGGCCAAGGATCTCAAGAAACGAGTGCAGACATATTTCAGAGACTCTGCTGATTTAACTGTCAGAATTTCCAAAATGATTTCGCGTGTTTGGAACGTTGAATACATAACAGTTGATTCGGAACTGGAGTCTCTTATCCTCGAGTCTAATCTGGTTAAAGAGCTTAAGCCTCGCTACAATGTTATGCTCAAAGATGATAAGAATTTTGTTTATATCAAGGTTTCTGACGAGGATTTCCCTAGAATCAAAATCGTAAGACAGGTTGAAAAAGATAATGCTAAATATTACGGACCGAAGACGTCTGCAAAAAAAGTTTGTAAGACTGTAGAAGTTTTGAGGTCTCTATTCCCAATACGCGATTGTGACCTTGGTATTCGTCATATCAGAGATGATGCAATGAATGGATCAGAAGTTGATGTTTTTAAGAAAACTATTCCGTATCCATGTTTGCAGTATCATATAAAGACATGTAGTGCCCCTTGTGTTGGCGCTGTCTCAAAAGAAGATTATGCGGAAATGTCTACTGAAATTTGTAGATTCCTTGATGGTAAGTCCAATGGACTTATGGCAACTCTCAGAAATGATATGGAAATCGCCGTTTCCGAGAAGCGTTTTGAGGATGCTGCCGGTATTCGTGACAAGATCCAGTCTATCGAGAGTGTGCTCGAGAGGCAGAAAATTTCGGAATCCGACGATGTGAACCAAGATGTGATCGGGTATTACCTCGGAGTTTCGGAAGTTTTTATCAACTTGTTTGTCATTAGAAGCGGAAAACTTATTGATAATGAGAACTTTGTATTATCTGTTCCGGATGTTTCTGATTATGACTTGCCTGAAGTTTTTGCAGGATTTCTGCGTGACTATTATGAGAAGAGCACTTTCTTGCCGGATTCCGTTTTGTTGCCGTTTGCAATAGACGAAGAGCAGCTTCTCTCTGCCATGCTGGGATTTAAGATTTTTTGCCCTAAAAAAGGGGAGAAACATAAGCTTCTTGCAATGTCGAACAGGAACGCGGAACATTATTACAAGCAGATGCTTGTGAAATGGGAGTCAGACAAAGCCTATGATCCCGCTAAGGCTCTAATTGAACTTGCAAACGTCTTGGGGATCAAGAAAAAAATCGTAAGAATCGAAGGATATGATATTTCGCATAATTCAGGTGAGTTTACTGTCGGCGCGATGGTTGCTTTTGACAAAGGCGAGCCTAAAAACAGTGATTATCGTCATTTTAAGATAAAAACCGTCGATGGCATTGATGACTATGCGTCTCTATCCGAAGTTATAACGCGCAGGCTGAGGTACCTATTCGCTGATATCCCAGAAGGAATCATAGTAAGACGAGGACTTAAAAAAAACATTCCCGAGATCGAAAAAATTATTAAGGCTGAGCAGTTATATGGAGGTGATTTGATTATGCGAAACACGGTAATAGTTGAAAAGAAGGAGCAAATCGTTGGTATTGGTCGTTTGCGATCTCAAACGAAAGACCAAGATACTATTCATTCTCTCTGGGTGTCTCCCAAAATGAGAGGTAATGGAGTTGGTCATGTTATCCTGCGTGAATTGATTTCCAGGTCTAAAGCTAAGAGAATTTATATAGGTTGTTATATGAAGAACGCGCCTTTTTACGAGAAGTTCGGATTCAGACATGTGAAGAAAGCACCATCTTTTATGAATAAGACAATGGATCATTGTGACGGTGATTGCGAGGTTGCCGGGGTTTTTGTTTATGAGAAGAGCAAAGATGCTTCGTTTGGCAAGATGCCTGATATCTTGCTCCTTGATGGTGGAAAGGGTCAGCTATCGACGGTTGCGAAGGTTTTGGTGCATTTTGACGTTTCAATTCCGATAGTTGCTATGGATAAAAGCGGCGAAAAGTTGTGGATTTTGCAGGGCGGAAAGGTTGCTCTCTCCACTCTTGCATCCGATTCTCAGCCATTTTATCTCCTGAAAAGAGTTATCGATGAAGCACATAGATTCTCCAATAAACTGCGCGAAGATTTGCAAATTAAAAAATTAACCCAATAAAACATGTTGAAAGACCAGATCGTATCGGATTTGAAACAGGCTATGCTGGCCAGGGATGAAATTCGGGTTTCCACTTTGCGTATGCTCAAAGCTGCAATTATGAAGTTCGAGGTTAGTGGTGCCAAAAAAGAGGCAACCGAGGAAGATGTTATCGACTTGGTAAAGAAAGAGCTGAAAGCCAGGAAGGACTCTTCGGAGCAGTTCCGTAATGGCAATAGGGATGATCTCGCTGACAAAGAAGACGCGGAAGCTAAGATACTTGAAGCTTATATGCCTGAGCAGATGAACGAGGAGCAGGTGAGAGCTATCGCTACGGAAGTTGTCTCTAATTTTGGCACTGTCGGACCTCAAGATTTTGGCAAGGTAATGGGTGCGTGCATGGGTAAGTTAAAAGGGAAGGCAGATGGAGAATTGGTTAACAAAGTTGTGAAGGAACTATTGTCTTGAGTATATTGGTGAGTTTAAAAAAAAGAGACTTCGTAACGAAGTCTCTTTTGAAATTCTATCTGTATCTTGAGCACTAGCGCGTAACTGAGATTGTCTCAGATAGCTCAGCACTTGGAGCTGCAACTGTTATTCTACTTGTAGTTGCGTCTAGAATGACTGTGTACCCCGTGGCGTAATTAGTACAGTCTGTGTAAGCTGCTCCAGATCCTGTTGGATCAAAAGGCATCTCAGCTAGATATGTTGGAACTAGGTCGCTACAAATATCTATACCTGCAACACTGATTTCTGTGGCGGTACCTGTGATTGCAGCAGGAAATGCGCCTCTGTTGTCTAGAGAGTACTCGTAAACAGCGTCGATAATAGCTTTGACGTCGCTGTCTCTCTGAGTATTGTTGGCCTGCTTGATTTGCCTAGCCGGATTGACTGCGATAATGACGATTCCTGCAAGGATCGCGATTATCACGATGACGAGGAGTACCTCGATCAGGGTGAAGCCTTTTTTGTTCATGGGCTTGTGGGGTGAAAAAATTTGTTTTTGTATTTAAAGGCGCATAAGAAGTCAGCGCTTTTTGTTAACGCTGCTTAGTCTATAGCACTTCAATTACTTAGACAAGTCCAAGTATTTATTCCACTCTATTACGGGAAGGTTGATCTCCACTGCTGCGTCCGATGGGTCCAGCTGGTTATCCCACTTTGCATAAATAACGGATGAATATACTACTATTACTACGAATAGGATAGTTGTCGTGATTAGATATATGTAGTGCTTATTTAACATAGAGCCGTATTTTTATTTGAATATTTTCTCCCGCTGTTTCGGAGCTTAGTTCCGTGAAATTTAGTTCGTATATTTTGACATAGTAAGATAAGTTTTCCAGCTCATTCAGGAAGTCTATAAGATTCGTTTTACTTCCGAAAAACTCAAGTTGGTAATCCAGAGTGCTGCCTTTGGTCGCAGATTCTTTCTCGTCTATCTCTATCGACTTAAGATCAAGTGTTACGCCAAGTGCTTCGGCTGTGTTTTCGATGTCCGATATGAACTGAATGTATTCTATCTCCGATGCCGGACGCAACGAATGAGTGTGCGCTATGGCCTCTTCTGTTCCTTCGGTATATAGTTGCAAGCTTTGTTCGAAATTGGATTGGAGGTTGTCTGTCGCACTCAAAAACGCGTTAAGCTCTTTGATGTCGTGATGCATCCCAGACAATGAATAGCCTATGAATAGCACGATAAATGCGCTTACGAATGTTAGTACAAGACTGAGTTTAAAAACTCTCTTTGCTGGATTTGATGGTTCAGTTAGAAGCATACTCCGGTAGGCTTGAAAATATTAATGTGATGTTAACTTGAAAAGGTATACTCGACTTGGTGTCAAAGCTTGATAGTGGCATCTCCGCAGCATCAATGAACTCTGAGTTATCCAGATTGTCTTGCATTTCCAGTAGGGAACTCCTTTCGTCCGCTATTCCGCTAATTGATACAGACATATCAGAGTCTTTGTATTTGAATGAGTTGATGGTTATTCCTTCCGGCATTAGTTCGTATATCATTGTTATTGTTTGTGGTAGTGAAAATAGTCCGTTGTCTATATTGCTGAGTGTTATGACTTCTGTGTTAAAAGCTTCCAAGTCTTCTTTTACATCTTGGTACCTTGTTCCGTACAAGGTCAGTTCTATGTTTGATTTTTTAACTTCCAGGCTTTCTCTTTCGAAACTGGAAGTCAGATGCTTGTAAAATACGAATCCTGCAATCGACAAGCTGATTATAGCCATTGCCAATGAGCCTGCTATTATCGCTACCTCGATTTTTTTGCTTAGGAATTGTCTTTTGAGCCAGCTTGGGATTAAGTTTATGTTGCTACCTTCTTTTGATTTGAGCGCGTCGAGCGCGACCCCTATTGCATTTGTGAAATAGATTGAATATGGCGCTTTGCTTGCGCTTCCTTTTTGAATGAATCTGTCGTCTTCTATGAGTAGTCCTTTTTTTGGGTCGCCAATTATTATGTTGCGTTTACCGAACTGCTTCTTTGCAATTTCATAAAAGCCAGGAAGGTTAGAGAATTCTCCTGTAAGAATGATGTTTTGTACTTTTTCTTTCTTTGTTTCCTGTTTTGCTAAAATTATATCTGTCGCCATTTTGTATTTGGAGTTCACAAACTCTCTTATCTTCTCCGAGAATTTGGGGTCTTCCTTGTGGTTCTCCCACTTTGCGAATAGCTCATCTTTGCTCACCTTGAACTCGCTACTTATGTCGTCAATAAGATGTGATGTCCCTTCATTCGAACTTATGAAATGTTTTATATGACCGTGTTTGATCGTCAAATAATTAGTCGATAGTGCTCCTACTTCTATGATCAAGCTTTTCCCTTCTTGAGGTATTTGACTCTCCAAGGCGTATTTTAATGCTTCCACATGTACTCCATATAGCATTGGTTTGATTCCTATTGCGTCCAGTGTCTTTGTGTACTTGTCGGCAACGGCTTTTTCTACAGCGGCGAACATTATGTATTGATACTGTTTCGAGTCTCCATTCGAATCATCTCTGTCCAGTATTGCGAAATCCCAATACAGATCTTTCATCGGGTAGGGTATGACGATTTCGGCTTCGTATGGCAGTGCTCTGCTTATATCTTTTTTACTGAGTGCTGCAGGAAATGCGAAGATATGCGTGAAGATTATTCGTGGTGGCAGGATGATGGCAACAGCTTTTGTGTCTACTTTTGATGGATTTGCATTGCGAATCAAGGCTTTCAGTATTGTTTTGAAATCCTCTTCGTTCTGTATAGCGCCGTCTTTTATTACGCCTTCCGGTATAACGACTCTGTTGTATGCTCTAAGAGTTGTATCTCCGTTGGATTGCCGTAATTCCACTAGCTGTACTAGGTGGTCATGCAGGTCTATGCCGACTACTGTTTTTGGTATGATTTTCATTTTTGTTTTGTCGTCCTTCCGATAGTTGAGTTTATTGATATTTAGGTCTCTTGCCAAGAGGTTAACTGTGCGTTCCTTGCCTCACCATTACTTGTGATGTCGATTATGCCTTCGTAATTCTGTTCATAATCAAGATATTCTACTTTTATGGCAATGGTATGTACGCCTTCTTCCGACCCCGAGCTGCTCTCACTGCCTTCTGCACCTGCAATTCCCTGGATTTGCAGCGAGCTAACGTTGATCGTTACCGAGTCTCCCCACAGGTAGCCGTCTACAGATATTGTGCTTCCCGTGAGCTCTAAGTCTCCTGCTGCTCTGATTATGCCTTCCAATGTGACACTGCTTCCGTTGATATAAACTAATCCGTCTGTGTATATAAGTAGGTTCCCCTCTGCCGCAGCTATAGATATGCCGCTTCCGTTTATTTCTACGGATCCATTTAGGCTGATTAATGTCAATGTTTTGTCAAAAATGCTCGTATTTATCTCTATATCGCCGTTATTGACATATATGATGCTGCCATCAGGGGTTACTGATCCGTTTACCTTGAGGTTGCCGCCTGCCTGTGTCAATGTGACATCGCTGGTGTAGTACGTTCCTGCTGCCACCGCCATGTCGTAATATGTGCTGATCGATGTCGGCAGGGATGGACTAATTTGCGTTGTTACTTGTGATCCGGATATCGTTACGTTTGTCCCTGTTATGCTGCTGTCATCTACGTATGTTGCCATTTCGGTGGCAGAGATATCCGTGCCATTAATGTTTAAGTCGTCGTTAGCATGTACTCCTTCTAGCTGTATGCTGGTTCCGTTTATGACGACGTCTTCTTCCGCGAACACTTCTTTGCCATTTATCCCGGTGCTGCCTGTAGATCCTTCTGCCGATACGCTTATAACGCATCTTAGGTCGGTGCTGAATTCCATGGTCTCGCCTGTGAAGCCTGTGCCGCTTTCTATGCGTGTGATTGCTTCTTCCAGGCAAGCTTCGGCTGCGTAATATGACGATCTGTCAGCGTCGCTATTTGATTGCTGTTGATACGATGAGACGCTTGATTCTGATATTGCCAGTACCATTATCAGCGTGAAGCCAGATATGATTAGCAGGCTGATTAATGCTATAGATCCTCTTTTTGATTGTATTTGTTTTCTTATACTCATAAAGTTCTTAATGAAAGTGTCAGATTGATTGTGCTTGTGCGTTGTAAATTAGCTACTTCTGCTGAAACAGGTGCAATTTGTATTGTCGCTATGATTTGATCTGGTGATTTATTGTATGTGACTCTGTGAAAGTTTGCTTTTTCGATCTTCGTGTCGTTTGTGTTTATCTGTATTGGATCTGCGCTACCTTCTTTGATAAAAATGTTTCCGTCTTCTATGTAGAATTTGGTAGGGGATTTTGATACGTCGTTCATGTTTAATGAAAGGATTCCGTTGTCGTTGTCGAAAACGCTACTTGTTTCGTCAATTCCACTTGAGGTGTATATGCTTGTCTTGATTTTGTCTGCGATGAACTCCTTGTTTGCCTGAAATTCTTGGACCTCCTCGGACACCGCCGTTAATCCGGTTATTTGGAAGGCGAATGTTATTGCTACGGCAAGGAATATCGCTAATATCGTGAAATATATGATGATTTCAATAAGCGACGATCCCGAATTGTTTGTTTTTGTTCTCTGCATTACCTATGGAGTATAGTTAATTCGTACTTCTTCTATGGTTGGCGTCTCTATCCCGTCAGATGTGACTATTACTCTGAACTGGATATACCGGATTCCGGATGCACTTGCGTTAGTCTCTATCTGAGTTGGCGATGATTCGTAGTATGTTGATGCTGTTCCGTCATTACCGACCCATGTTGCTGACGATACTCCTGCCTGCGTGCTTGATGTGCGTATTTGCAGAGTAACTGTTCCCCCCGTTGTGGCTGTTGTATCCCATTCTATGAAGTTGTATCTGGTTTCCTCACTGCTGGTATCCAATACGTCCGATGTGAATGTTCCATAGGTGCTGTATCCCGGATCTATGGTCTCCAGAATGATAAGACCTTTGTTGTTAACGTCTATCGTGACGTAGACGTTCCCGCTGTATGTGTATACTCCCGTACCTTTGCCGCCTATGTCCGCGGAGTACGCGATATAAGGGGATACTGGATTTGATATGTTGATTATATCGAGTCCTGGATTGTCATTGTCTATAGCTGCATATAAATAGTCGCCGTCAATAGCCATGTCTTTGATCTTGTCGTTGGTATCCATTGACCCCAGTAGTACTGGATTCTCCGGGTCTGATATATTCACTGCCTGCAGTGAGCTGTCGTCGTCTTCGGTTCCTACGTATGCGACTACTCCATTTATTGCTATTGAGATCGCCTCGTCTCCTACGTTGAGTGATGCGACTTCCAATGGACTTAGAGGGTTCGATATATCGACTACTCTAAGCTGATTTGATGAACTATCTACCCCTACGTATGCGTAGTTCCCGTTTATAGTGATTACATTGGTTTCGGCGCTAAAATTCAACGTTGTCTCTTGTACGGGTGTTTCTGGATTGTTTAAATTGAATACAAGAAAACTATTGGAGGACTTGTTTGTCCCCATAAATAGGTAGCTGCCAGATACTGCTGGTTGGTTGCCGTACGCGCTTAGGTTTTGATTGTCTATCAATGCAGGGTTCTCGGGGTCGGATATATCGACGATTGCTAAGCTGCCATTTGTATCTTGCACTCCAATATAAAGATAATTCCCATTTATGGTGAGGTATCTGCCTTTGTTCCCGATGTCTAATGTGGCTACCACTGTTGGCAGTTCCGGGTTGCTAATGTCTACTACTGCCAAGCCTTCGGTGCTTTTGTTGCTGGCTACATATGCGTAATTTCCTGATACTACTACGTCATTGCCGTGTTCTCCGATGTCAGAAGATGCTATGAATGTGCTAAGCTCCTCTATTAGAGATAATTGTATTGCGCAGTCGTCATCCGGTGGTGCTGGAGTTTCTATAGTCTCGGTATTGCTGAATGTTCCGGCTACAAATTCGGTGCACGTTGTTTGGAACCAGTCATTGCCTCGCCAATCTGCAAGGTATGTCGTCATCGATACCGATTTTGGCAGGATACTGTGCCAGTTCCATGTGACCTCTGATGTTATTTTTTTGATTTCTTCATCCAAAGTACCGGTTGTAGCGATATTTCCTTCGCTATCTCGATATACATCTTCGATGGTGACTGTTCTCAGGTAGTACCCGTCTATATCCTCTGGGGCTGCCGTCAAACTCCATGTATCGCTCGTAAAGTTGAGTCCGAATTCGCCTGCTTCCAGTAGTAAGAAATCGCGATCTCTGATATTCCTGATCGCTTCGATGCCTTCTTCGGCGTATGCAAGTGCTTCGTTGTTTGTTTGCACCTTTGAGCTGCGGTCCATACTGCTTACTCCAAGCGTAAATATGCCAGTAGCAAATATGGTGAATATCGTCATTGCGATGAGTATCTCGATGAGAGAGAAAGCTCTGCTTGTTTTAGTAGGTGATAACTCCAAGTTGATTTATCGTTATTGTTGATGTTGTGCTTATTTGCTGGGAATAGAGGTCTACACTTCCATACTGGTCTGTTGCTCCTTCCGGAGATGTGAAGATTATGTCTGTGCCTCCTCCGTTGAGCGTTATGTTTGTGAACTGCAACGTGCTTGGTAATTCGTTGACAACGTTGCCTGTGCCGTCCACGATGTAGCTGTCTCCTGAAAACGTCGTGTATGAGTTGCTCTCTATATGAACCCCATGACTGCCTGCGTCTTTGCCTGCCATTGCGTCACTTTGTGCAAGCCTGAGAGCGGATATGAAATTGTTTCTTTGTCCATTTAAATCGGATCTTACTATTGTCGTTTGAGAGTAAAGTATTGATAAGCCCAACATCAAACTCATTAGTGTGATTACCAGCATTATCTCTATTATTGTGATCGCTTTTTTCATTATCTGCTGAGTAGGTTAGGCAATTGATATATCGGTAAAATCACTGATATTGCGACTCCTCCAACCAACATCCCCATGAAAATCAGGAGGATCGGCTCGAGTAGTACCGAGAGATTCTTTGTCATGTGATCTACATTTTGTTCGTACATCGATGCTAAGTGGTCTGTTGTCGATTCGAGGCTTCCTGTTTTTTCTCCTACGAAGAGCATTCTTGTGGTCAGAACTGGGAAAATCTTTTCATGACCTGAAAAAGATTCTCCTATGCGACCTCCTTTTTCTATCATTTGAGCAGCCTGTGTTATTACCTTCTTGTATGGCTTGCTTGTTATCATCTGTTCGGTTATTTGTAGCGACTTTGTGATTGGTACGCCAGCTTGTAATAGAGAGTTGAATATTCTGGAAAATCTTGCGAGATTGATGTATTTGATAAGTTTTCCGAATATTGGAAGCTTGAGGAGTATTTGATCTCGGATGTTTTTTAGATGCTTTGAACGTATCATGAATGCTGATAGCCCAGCGGCTCCTAATAGCAGCAGCATTGTGATAAACGGATTGTTTGTTACAAAATTACTTGTTCCAATAAGAATACGCGTTGGCAATGGCAATACTACGTCAAATGACGTGAATATTTCCGCTATTTTCGGAAGTACAAAAACAACGATGCCTGCTGTTAATGTTAGCGTTATACATACTATAAATGCTGGATATACGAATGCTGACACTACGCGCTTTCTAAGGTCGTAATCTTTCTCCAGTTGCTTATCAAGATATCCGAGGGTTTTTTCGAGTGTTCCGCTTTCTTCTCCCACTGCTATCATGTTTATAAATACATCAGAAAAAATCCATTTGTACTCTTGTAAGCTTTTGGAGAGGGTTTGTCCGGATTGAATCATTTGCAAGATGTTCTCGTACATCCTCCTTGTGTTCTTGTTGGCGGCTTGGTCTTTCAATATATCGATTGCCTCAGTAATGGTAATTCCAACTTTAAGCATTGTTGATAAATGTTTTGTGAAGGTCATTTTTTCAACAAAGCTTAGTTTTGGTTTTTGCCAGAAATAGTCGTGCGTCTGAGACTCCTCTGTTATCGATATAATCACGTTGTTTTCTTCCCGCAATGCATCAGCAACATCTTGCTGGCTTGCTGCATTCATGCTGCCTTTTTTGGTAGCTCCTTTTTCGTTACTGATTACGTAGGTGAATTTTCTCATTTGTTTTTATACTGACTAGTCATGCATCACTCTGAGAACTTCTTCGAGAGTTGTCTCTCCAGCGAGAACTTTTTCTATGCCGTCTATAAACATTTTCTGCATTCCGCTTTTTGTTGCTAAGTTTTCCATCTCTTCCAGTGTTGTGTTTGGTGATATGTTCTTCTTTATCTCGTCCGATATGTCCATTACTTCTGCTACACATGTGCGTCCTTTGAACCCGGTATTGTTGCAGTGTTCGCATCCGTCGCCTTTGTAGAGGGTGAAAACCTCGCCTTTGTTTATCTGCTTGATCTCTTCTACCATTGCATCGAGCTCTTGTTCTTCGAAATTCGCCAAGAAGTCTGCGAGTTGTTTTATAGACATTCCGTACGAAGCCTTGCAGTGTTTGCATATTTGCCTGACAAGCCTCTGAGCGATAATCATTTCCAGTGTTGCCGCAACCAAAAAGCTTTCGACCCCCATCTCCATTAGCCTTGGTATTGTTGAAACGGCATCGTTCGTATGAAGTGTCGCAAGCACTAAATGTCCTGTAAGTGCTGCATTAATAGCTACGGTGGCTGTCTCCTGGTCACGGATTTCTCCTACCATGATTATATCGGGATCTTGTCTGACCAGTGATCTAAGTCCATTCGCGAAAGTCAGGTCAGCCTTGGGATTCACTTGGGTTTGATTCACTCCTTCCAGCCTGTATTCTATAGGGTCTTCGATTGTTGATATGTTGACTTCGCTGGAGTTAAGCATCCTCAGTACGGTATACAGAGTTGTTGTTTTGCCTGATCCTGTTGGCCCTGTGGTGAGAAGGATGCCATGTGTTTTTGATATGTTCCTTTCTATGATCTTTAAGTTGTGCTCTGAGTAGCCTAGTGTAGCCAGCTTTAATGAATTGCTATCAGATCTTAGGAGACGCATAACTATTTTTTCTCCGTCATATGTTGGCAATATTGATACACGCAGTGTTATTTCGTTGTTCTCTAAATCTATTTCGAATCTTCCGTCTTGAGAGGCCCTGTGTTCGTCAGTTCTAAGGTTGGAGAGAACTTTAATCCTCGTGGTAACTAGCTCAGCTATCTCTATCGGCAGTTCTGCAATAGTGTTGAGCAGGCCGTCGATTCGATTCCTTATTATGAGATAGTTCTTGTGTGGTTCTATGTGTATATCTGATGCGCCGTTTTGGAATGCAAAGAGTATGATTGTGTCGACGATTTTTGATGCGTCTTCAAGCGACTCGATTTTTTTAGAGTCACTCATCGCTCCTTCAAGGAGCTTGTTGAATTTCTCGTTAACATCTCTGCTGTAGACCTTAAGTGCCAGTTGAATGTCGTTCTTTGTCGCGTAATGTGGCTCAATTGAGAGTCCTGTTTTGTTTTCGATAAAATCTATGATCTCTATATTTTGAGGGTCGTTCATCGCAACTTTCAAGATATTCTCTTCTCGCGCGAAAGGAATAATGCGTTGATGTTGAGCAAGTTTATGAGGAACGATAGGCAGCAATGTGTCTTTGATCGTCACGTCTGACAGCTTGATGTATGGAACACCATAAACTTCGGCTACTATTTGTCCCAGTTTGTCGTCGGCTACTTTGCCTTTTTCCAACAAAAGTTCGCCAAGTGATATGTTTTTCTTCGAGCTGACGTCCAGCAATGCTTTGATCTTATCTTCCGCAAGGACGCCGTGCTTTACGAGTGCCGCAGCCAGATCTTCGTTCTTTATTGGCATATTTGTTTTTTAAATCTTATTATTTTACCATATTCTATCAGGTTTAGCAAACCTCTTGAGTGTGGTATGATTTATTTAACTTATGAAAAAAGTATTCGTCGTCTACAATCCGGTTTCCGGTCTGCGTAAAATGAGAAATCTCAGACCTGTTATAGAGAAAAGGCTTATTAAGCTTGGTTGTGAGTACGAGGTTTACGAAACTCAAAAAGAGAATAATGATTTCTCCGGTATGCTCATGTCGGATTATGATGTGATCTTGGCTGTTGGAGGTGATGGAACCGTTGCTGATGTTGCGGATTACGTGGTTAAGCATGACATTAAGGCGTCGCTTGGTATTGTTGGTACCGGATCTACTAATCTACTGGCTTTGTCATTAAAAATTCCTGTTGTGAATAGTTCCGCTGCCGTTGATTTTGCCGTAAACAACGAGGGCAAGGCGATGGATGTGGGACTTGCGAATGGTCGTGTTTTTCTTATTGCAGCAGGTAAGGGATACGATAATGTTTTTATGACCGGAGCTACGCGCGAGATGAAGAGGAAGATCGGTTTTCTTGCTTACGTTTGGAGTTTTTTTACGACTTATTTGGCGCATCCAAAGTGCAAGTATCAAATCGAAATTGACGGCTACTCTCATGAGGTTGAGGCCAAAACCGTCCTTGTGTTCAATTTCTTGCGTCTTTCCGAAAAGAAGCTTGGTCCCGGGTTTAAGCCTGATGATGGTGTTTTTGAAGTTGTAGCTATGAATCCTACGAGTCTTTGGAGTCTTATCCGAATCGGACTTTTTCTTCTGCTAAGAAAAGAAAAACACACGCATCCTAAGATTACATTCTTTGAAGCCCGATCCAGCGTTAAGATTCATTCCGATGCGGATAGGGGATACCAAATTGATGGCGATGTTCTTGATGACACAGGCGATCTTGATATTACAGTTATGAAGCGGCGTCTAAATGTTGTTTATTGCTCGACCTCTTCTAAGTAGCATTTCTCGCAGTATACGATCTCTGGTCTTGTTGTATCGTAAGTACTCTGTATTCCTACGTTGCATTTTCCGCAATGACGATTCCAGAGGTACTTTGGATTTTTCTTCGCCATTCTTCTTTTGTGCCGGCACTTCCAGCATTCGCGCGGCAATGCAACTCCCATCTTGCGGTAGAATTCTAGCTCCTGATCTATGATTCTATGGTTTCCTCCGCAGGTAGGGCAGATTATGATTTGTTTGGTGATGTCGTCTTTGGTCTCTTTGATGTCATCTGGTAGCTTCTCTGCAGTTATTGCGTTTTCCGAGGCCGGCTTGCATTCTGCGTCGTGCCATTTGAATCCTCTTTCCAGGGCTTGTTCTTTTGTTAATGGTACGTACTCTTGAGCGACGCTTTCGTTGTATGCAAAAGGTGATATTTCAGTTGGAAAGAACTGACCATACTCGCCTGTTTCCTCCATATGCTTTATGATTCGCTTACTGAGCACCTCGTATTCTTCCTTTGAATATTGTTTGTTAAGGATGCAGTACTGTTTGCCTCTGAGAGCTATACATCCAAATAGATTCTTGCTGTTTAAACATAATTCCGAGTATTGCATGTCGCAGCATGCTTCCCACGAGTTCATTGTGAATTTACAGTTCTGCATTTTGTATGCGCTTGAAACCATCTCGTAGCAAAGCTCACTCCCGGCTCCTACGAAATCCCAATCGTATGAATCTTTGACGTTGAACAGTTGATTTCCGAATTTGACGTCTTCTAAGTCACGACTATCGAAGCAGTATTTTGCGTTTTTTGAATTCGTCAAATAGTCGCCAATACAATTGTCGCAGTTCACAGTATCCAGTAGTTTCCTTGGGTGTTTCAATATCGATTCATTGGATCTGCGTATGCCTTCTGTGATGCCTGCGTGTGACGAGACGTTCATCTCTTTTTTTGCTTGCTCAAACTCTTCTTTGGAAACTTTTTGATTGAAAACGTAGTACTCCTTATTTCTGAGATTAGCTGATCCAATGCAGTTATGGCAATTACGCATATTGTAGCAAAAATATAATTCGCTTGAAGAGCTGCATCGTTGTGAAAAGAAGCACCTAGTGCATTTTTTTGCGTCCAATGTTTCGTAGCACTGAGTTGAGTCCTCTGTCATGTCAAAATCAACGCAGTTGAAATTGCGCACGCTAAATCTGCCGTAATACGAATCCTCATTATAATCAGCTGTAAACAGGAGGTATGAGTTTTTGTTTCTATATGCATAGTTGGCGTAGTCGGAATTTTCATTTCCTATGGAGTTTAGGGCCATTCTTGGCACTGAGCGCTGTAGATTTGCGAATTGTTCGAAGAATGGTCTATTGAAGTCGAAATCCAATCCGTACTCCATTGGATCCCATTTGTCTGACCACCATTCTTTGGGACTGTAAACCTTATATGGCTTGTCTCGTGAATACATAGATATCATCTCCTCTCCGGACAGGTCAGATTTCCTTTTGTATAGGAACAGTTCGTTCCTAAACGCTAATCTCCTCATTTGCCTACACGTTGGGCACCATGTAGGTTGAGGTACCTGCATTTTGTCGTAAAATACTAAGTCCTCTGACTCTATTTGGAATGGCTGTGTGCAGTTTGAGCAGGTCGTCATGGTTGATTGTTTTAATTGTACCTCATTGTAATGCCCAGACAGCGGATAGTCAAAACCTATATAACGAGACCGTTCTTGGCGAGTTCGCGTCGCTGATTTTACTTCTGTTGGACTATGATCAACGCATGTGATATACTGTTGTCAGGAATATTGACAATGACCTTATGGATCTCCGCAAGATGCTTAATAAAATCGGGCTAACTGACAAAGAGGCCAAAGTGTATTTGACTCTCCTGGAGCTTCAGGAAACTATTCCTAGCGTTATATCCAGAAGGTCCGGGATTAAACGTCCTACGACTTATGTAATTCTAGAGCAGCTACAAAAAAGAGGCTTATGTAGTCATGTTCGAAAGGGTAGGACTCTCTACTATAGAGCCCTTAATCCGCATGCTCTTCTGGAAGATCAATACAATAAATATTCTGAGTTAGAGAAGGCTATGCCTGAGCTGGTCTCTCTTCATGAGAAATATGTTGTCACTCCTCAAATGACTGTGTATGAAGGAGCTGAAGGAGTTATTAAGATTATGAATGATACACTGAACACTTCTACCGGTCTTTTGTGCTGGGCTGATGTGACTGTTGCTGTTGATGGTTTGTCAGCGGACTTCTATGAATCTTATATAAAGACTAAGGTTGAAAGAGGTGTCTGGTTAAAAGGTGTTTTTTGTTATGATTCTGCGGCTTTGCGATTCAAGAAGAAGGGGAGAGAGGAATTGAGAGAGGTTTATCTTGTCCCAAAGGAGAAATTCCCTTTTAAAAATGAGATAAATATCTACGACGACAAGGTGGCCATTGTGTCGTATGAGGAGAAGGTTGGTGTGATTATTCAAAACAAGACTATTGCTGATACTCAAAGAGCCATCTTTGACCTTGGTTTTGAGTATGCACGAATGATTGAGCAGGATGTTTTGACCGACAAAGATCTTGAGTATCTAGGGGGAGATAGATTTGTCGCTATGGCGCCGTGATGACGCATTATAGCCGAACTACCATAAAACGGCAGTAAATCCCGAGTGCTAGTTTGCGATATGGCTTTGTTATCAAAAGCCTTAAATAGCTCGGCTATATCTGTTTTCTTGTGTGGGCTTGCAAAAAGCATCTTGTTATTTGCAAGATACTTTTATTTGAATGGCGGAACGGACGGGACTCGAACCCGCGACCTCCTGCGTGACAGGCAGGCGTTCTAACCAACTGAACTACCGCTCCGCGTTTGTTGCCTGCAAAATTTACATTACAAGGGAAGTCTTTGCAATGTTAATTTTTCAAATTATTTGTAATTTAAATGTTTGCTAGTACAATGCTTTTTGTATGCCGAAGTGGCGGAATTGGTTAGAATTTTGATCAATTGATTCGCTCACGGCTTCGTCCCTTTACTTGGGACTGCAGAAGTTCTCTCATCAATTGTCAAAATCTCTTAAATTGATGACTGTGCAGATTGATGAGGCAATGTATACACAACAAAAAAAATTATTAATATGCCGAAGTGGCGGAATTGGTAGACGCGCACGACTCAAAATCGTGTTCTCGCAAGGGAGTGAGGGTTCGATTCCCTCCTTCGGCACCACGCTCTTTATACCTTAACAACCATAATTATGAGCGAAAAAAAACAGCAAGGGGGGGCTATTTGGATGCTAAGTACATTTGCACTTATAGGTGTTTTGATAGGACTTGGCATATCCTCTTTGAACGGATCGCCTGATGAGAGTGCAACGCCTACTCCGTCTGGCGTTCAAGATTCCGAGCAGTCAGCTTACGTGGCTCCCGGTATTGATGATGATGCTATGCTTGGCGATGAGAATGCCCCTGTAACTATGATCCTTTTTAGCGATTATCAGTGTCCTTATTGTCAGTCATTCGAGACAGAGACAATGCCTTTTATTATAGAAGACTTCGTCGATACGGGTCTTGTTAGAGTCGTTTTTCGGGATTACCCTCTTTCTAGTCACGAGTACGCTCATGTTGCCGCAGAGGCTGCTGAATGTGTCGGCGATGATGATGATTTGTATTGGGCATACCATGATCTTCTTGTAGCCAATGCTGAAGAGTGGGAGTCTTACGATGGCGATCATTTTGATCTGTTTTCGCAATACGCCGCTAATCTTGGCGTGGATCAGGACGCTTATTACGAGTGTCTTTCTTCCGGTTCTTACTATGACGAGGTCGATTCCGATGCTGAAGACGGATGGGCTTCAGGCGTACGAGGTACTCCTACGGTTTTTGTAAACGGCGAAATGGTCGTCGGTGCATTGCCTTACGAAGACTACGTTACATCTGATGGCGTTACTCATGAAGGCTACGAGTCTATAATCACTAGAGTCCTGGAGGCGACCAAATAGGGCTCTTTATGGATATTCCTGTTCCTATTATGACGCGGAACTGATAAAATTGGTTCCGCGTTTTGGTTTTAATGACGGATTACTAACTATTAATTATGTTCTGCGACGAAGTAGAAGTTCATTTGAAGGCTGGTAAAGGTGGTGATGGTGCTGTCTCTTATCGTCGTGAAAAATTCATCTCTAAAGGAGGGCCTGATGGTGGAGACGGAGGAGTTGGAGGGAATGTTGTCTTTAAGGCTAATGAGAACTGGAATACATTGTCTGATTATAAGTCTCAGAAGCTTTTCAAAGCAGATAATGGTGGCAATGGTAGCAAGAGGAATCAAGCTGGTGCATCTGGAGAGGATCTTGTTCTTCTTGTGCCGGTAGGCACCATTGTCTACGAAGGCGATGATGTTGTTGCGGATTTGACTTCGCATGATGAAGAGTTTATTGCTGCGAAAGGCGGCAAAGGAGGTTTTGGGAATTCTCATTTTACTTCAAGCGTTAGGCAGACTCCGGATTTTGCTGAGATAGGGGAGGAGGGTGCTGAGAGAGAGGTCCGATTGGAACTCAGGATGGTTGCTGATGTTGGAATCGTTGGGATGCCGTCTTGTGGCAAATCTACTTTGATATCCAGAGTTTCAAATGCCAAGCCTAAGATTGGAGATTATCCTTTCACGACATTGATACCAAACCTCGGTGTCGTAGATTTGACTCAGTTTGGTGGAGACAAAGGCCAGTCTTTTCTTATGGCCGATATACCTGGGCTAATCGAAGGGGCATCGCAAGGCAAAGGACTTGGTGATGATTTCTTGAAGCATATTTCCAGAAGTGGAATACTTATTCATATGATAGATGGAGGAGCCCTCGATGCTGTTCATGACTATACGATCATCAGGAAAGAACTCGAACTTTATGATCCTACTCTCATTTCCAAGATTCAACTTGTTGTGATTAACAAGATCGATTTGTTAGATGAAGAGACTTCCAAGCTTTTGAAGAAAGATCTCGAAAAATCTTATCCCGAACTGAAAGGGCGTATTATGCTCATATCTGCTGTTTCAGGAGAAGGTATTAAGGAACTGGTGTTTAAGTTGTTTCAAGAACTTTCCAAAAAGCCGAAGCAAGAAACTCAGGTCAAGCTTGATGTTGTAAAGGTTTACAAGCCTCATCTGGAGGACGATCCAAGGTCTGTGGATGTTGTATTTATGTACGAAGTTGAGAGTGAAAAATTCGAACCCGATGTCGCGTTTAAGCTTGTTCCTGATAACGAAAAACCAAAACGCAGACTATTCAAAGTTGAAGGTAGTAGAATCGAGCAAATTGCGAAGATGACCGATCTCACCAAGGTCAATGCTATTCGTCGTGTTTACGACGTTATGGAGAAAATGGGTGTTATCCAGAAGCTCAAACGTCTTGGTGCTGAGAAAGGAGATTATGTTAAAATCGCAGAGGCATTTTTTGAATACCACTAAATGAAATTAATTCTCGGCCTTGGAAATCCTGGCAGCAAGTATGACGGAACTCGCCACAATGTCGGGTTTGGTTTTCTTGATCTCTTGAGAAGCGACCTTGGGCTTGATGAGTTCAAGACTAAGGCCAAACTTAAAGCATCTGTCTCGGAAGGGAATATCAATGATGAGAAGCTAATTCTGGCTAAGCCGGAGACTTTTATGAATCTCTCTGGTGAAGCGTTGGTTGCCTTAAAAAGCTTCTACAAGCTTGATTACGCTGACATCCTTGTTGTTTATGATGATTACGACCTGCCGCTTTCCGAGATTAGGTATAGGGACAATGGGTCTGCCGGAACTCACAATGGCATGAGGTCATGTATAGAGCTCCTTGGCAGTGGCGATTTTCCGCGTTTGCGCATTGGTATCAATCCTGGATTCCCTGTGTCAGATCTTAGCAATTATGTTTTAGGACGTTTTACAGATGTGGAGTTGCCTAAAGTAAGAGATGCTCTGGATCAAGCTTTGCATGATGTAAAAAAAATGCTTGCAATTTCAGGAGAAAATGAGTAGTTTAGTGAAGCTAATTTTCCGGATTTTAATATTTTTTATATGTTTGCAGTAATAGAGATCGGCGGTAAGCAGTACCAAGTTGAGGAGAAGGAAGAGCTCCTTATCGAGAAAATTGACGCCACAGAGGGTCAAAATCTTACAGTTAAGACCGTTGTTTTGTTTGCAAAGAGTGATTCTGATGTCGAGGTTGGTATGCCTTACGTTCAAGGTGCTACTGTCGAGCTCAAAGTCCTAGAGGAGGTCAAAGGTGATAAGATCAGGGTTTTTAAAATGAAGGCTAAGAAGAGATATGCTCGAACTCAAGGTCACAGACAGAAATACTGGAATGTTAAGGTGCTAAAAATCACAAAAGTTGCCGGCAAGAAACCTGCTGCTCCAAAGGAGGACGACAAAGCTACTGAGGAAAAGCCTGCCAAGAAGAAAGCTGCTCCTAAGAAGTAAATAGCGGACGTCTTATTTTCCTAGGGAGTCCTTAGCTTCTTGATTACTTCTGCTAGTTCTTGCGGGAGCTTCGCTTTGAACGTGTGCTGTCGCCCGTTTTTATATTTGAACGTGATCTGTGAGGCGTGTAGGAACTGCCTGGTGAGTCCTAATTTCTCGAACTGTGCGTTTATTTTTGATTTGCCATATTTGTCATCCCCAATAACAGGGCTACCTATGCTAGAGAGGTGTACTCTGATTTGATGAGTTCTGCCTGTCTTGAGATCTACTTCCAGTAATGTTGCCGCTTCGAATACTTCAATTGGTGAGAATTCCGTTATAGCCATTTTCCCTTGTCTCAAGATAGTCATATCTTTACGTTTGTTTGGATTTCGTCCAATTGGTGCCTCGATTCGTCCTTTGTGATCTACAATTCCGCTTACCAAGGTGGTGTATAGTTTTGTGACACTTCGCTCTTCTATTTGCTTTGCTATGTTCAGGTGTGCTGCGTCGTTTTTTGCTATTACAATTATTCCTGATGTGTCCTTGTCTAGTCTGTGCACAATGCCTGGTCTTATCGGGTCGTCTTTTTTGCTTAGATTCTCTTTGAGATGGTACAGTATTGCATTTACGAGAGTTTTTTCATTGTGGCCCGGGGCAGGGTGTACGACGGTTCCGGCTGGCTTGTTAATGATCAAATAATCCTTGTCTTCGTGGATAATATCCAAGTCTATTTTTTGTGGTTTGAGATGTGTCGGCTGGGGCTTGCTTAATATTATCTCTATTTCTTCATCTTGCTTGACCGGATAGTTCGGCTTGAAAGCTTCTTTGCCATTCACCTTCACTAATCCATCATGAATAGCTTTTTGGACTTTTTGACGCGTAAGCTGCTCGACTTGCCCAGTCAAGATCTTGTCTAGGCGTCCTGCTGACAATGATTTGAATATTACTTTTTTCATGCTTTTATTATATACTCTAATGAGACCTCTACGGAAGTCAATTAACTACTGCAAAATGATAAATTTGGCTGCAAATCCTTCAAAGCTCCTATCCGTATCTAAACTGATACGCCGTTGTCGCTTCTTGGTATTTTCGCACGAATTTATCGTTTTTCGCTACGTTACTGACTTCCGCAGAGGTCTCTAATCTTAAATTTCCCCTAATATAAAATACTTATGACTGACGATCAATTCAAAAGCCTGCTTGATAAGGGTACTGTCGATGTTATTGTGCGTGATGATTTGGAGACCAAGCTCAAGTCTGGCAAGAAACTGCGAATCAAGCTTGGCATAGATCCGTCAGGTGCCGACCTGCATATAGGTCATATGGTTGTAATCAAAAAACTTAAGGAGTTTCAGGATCTTGGGCATCATATTCTGCTTCTGTTTGGCAATTTCACAGGGCAGATAGGGGATCCTACAGGTAAAACGGAGACCAGGAAGCCCAAGACCCAAGAAGAGCTCGAGAAGAATGCCGAGCATTATATTGACCAAGTAAGTAAAATCCTTGATGTCGATAAGATTGAGGTTGTTTGGAATGCTGATTGGCTTTCTCCACTGACTTTTGCGGATGTTATTAAATTGTCAGCGCATTTCACCGTAGCTCAAATGCTGGAAAGAGATATGTTTCAAGACAGGATCAAAAACAGCCAGCCTATCTCTATGCATGAGTTCCTATATCCTCTGATGCAGGGATATGACTCTGTTGCATTAAAAGCTGATGTAGAAATAGGCGGCACTGATCAGACTTTTAATCTGTTGGCTGGACGCACTTTGCAAAAAGCTTACGGGCAAGTGCCACAGAATATCATCACTGTTCCTATTCTTGAAGGTCTGGATGGCAAGATCAAGATGGGTAAGAGTGAGGGGAATTATATCGGCGTCAACGAGGCTTCAAATGAGATGTATGGGAAAGTGATGTCGATTCCTGATAATCTTATCCTGAAATATTTTGAGTTGGCTACCAATGTCACTCTTGAAGAACTCGATTCTTTGAAATCGCAAATAGAATCAGGTGCAAACCCTAGAGATTTGAAAATGAGGCTTGGGCGTGAGATTGTCGCTTTGTATCACAATGAGTCGGCTGCCAAAGCTGCAGAAGAAGAGTTCGTTAATGTTTTCCGCAACAAAGAGTTGCCGGAAGAGATAGAGGAAGTTTGTCTGAGCACCGAATCGTGGAATGTTATCGATCTTATATCTGAGTGTAAGATGGTTTCGTCTAAGAGTGAAGGTCGTAGGATGATAGATGGAGACGCCGTTAAAATCGATGGAGACAAGGTTTTTTCTATCGAAGACAATGTCACTCTTTCTAAAGAAGGCAAGCTTATTCAAGTAGGGAAGAGGCGTTTCTTGCTTGTCAAATTGGGTTAGACGGGTCATAATCAGAGTACCTTTTGACCTCTTAATCAGATTTGCATATGTTCCACGAATCTTCTGGTAACAAGAAGATAGCTCTGGTGGATCTTGTATCGCTAAAGACTCTTCGACGGATGCAAGATAATTTGGCAAGCGCGCTAGGTGTAGCTCTTTGTATATATGACGTGTCTACGCATGAGCCGATTATGAAGCGTACTAACATGAGTACTTTTTGCGATAAAGCTCGTGGTCGTTTTGATTTTGCCGAGTCGTGTGGCGTTACAGAGAAGGATTTTGAGCAAAAATGTGTAAAGTTCAGAAAACCTTTTGTATTCCAGTGTCATGCTGGCTTGTATGGTTTTACTGTGCCAATCGTTGTTAATGGATCTGTAGTTGCGTATTTCAAAGGCGGACAGGTTAGGCTGTCTAATCCAGACATAGAGCAGTGCAAGCATAATGCCGAGAAATACGGTATGGACTTTGATGAGTACCTTGAGGACTATTTAGCTTTGCCTTTGTTTAGTGAAGAGAAATTGGATGCGATGGTTGAACTTATCTCTGTAGTGTCCAATACGATTTCACATCTAGCTTTGTCTGGGCAGCTTGCCGAGAGTAAAGCTACTGAGCTTGTGCATCTAAACGACTTGCTTGAAAAAGAAGTGATGAATAAAACGGATGAACTTATGATGTCTGAGAAGCGTTATAGGTCTATCTTTGATAGAGCCTTGGATATTATCTACACCGTTGATGCAGATGGAACTATCTCAAATATCAACAATGTGGTCACTCAAGTTCTCGGTTATGCGAAAGATGAGGTCATTGGTCACTCTTTCAAAGACTTTGTATGGGATGAAGATGTGCAAGTACCACTCGGTTCTTTTTTGGAGCTCAAATCTAGAGCAAGGACTGAGATCAAGGGGCTTCGTTTTAGACTCAAGTCCAAAGCTGGCAAACCTCTTTTCTTCGAGCTTAATAGCAGGGCTACGTATGATAGCGACGGCGATTTGAAGTATATAGATGGCATTATGCGTGATATCGATAGATCTCTGAAAACCGAGAACGACCTAATGATGGTAAAAGAGAAGTATAAAGAACTTTTTGATTCCATGCGCGATGGTGTTTATATGACAGATGAGAAAGGATTTATTAGGGCTTTCAACAAGGGTGCTCTGCGTATTCTTGGCTATGACGGAGTGGAGGAAATATTGGGTATGCCTATAACTGATATGTATACGGATTCTGATGACAGAAAAGATTTTTTGGCGAAGCTTGCAGAGCAAGGCTATGTTGAGGATTATTTGGTCCGTCTTAAGAAGAAAGATGGCACCTCTATATATGTTGAAGCCACTTCCAATGAGTTGCATGACAAGGATGGTAGGAGGAAGGGTGTTGAGGGCGTATTCCGGGATGTTACTGAAAAAATGGAACTAAAGAAGCAGTTTGAACTCATGCAGAGTTATATAACTAATATGATTGAGCATGCTGGTTATGGAATTGTGGGGGTAGGTGCTGACAGAAAAGTCTTTGTGTGGAACAAGGGTGCGCAGGATGTGTTCGGATACGAAGCTAAAGATGCGATAGGCCGAGACATAACTTCTCTGGTACCACGAGCTTTTAGGCAGCACAGGTCTCATCTTCTGAAGCGTGTGCTTGATGGTGAGGTTGTCAAAGACGTAAAAGGAGAGAGAGTCACGAAAGATGGTCAGCGCATCAATATTTCTGTTATGTTGTCGCCGATAAAGGATGCCGGTGGTAGTGTCATTGGTATATCTGCTATCTCACGAAAGGATTCTGACAAGCAGTAAGACTTTTGTCTTTTTGTTTAAAATGAGTTTTTTTTGTAGTATGTTGATGTCTATGCTTGATACTAAATTAAAAGAAGTTCTAAGTACTACGAAAAAGCATCTTTCTATGCTGTCGTCTCTTGGCATCGAAACTGTTCGAGACCTCTTGCTTTATTATCCTCGTGCTTATACGGATGAAAGAGAAAGTACGCAGATAATCGACATGAAACTTGCTGATACGAATGTTGTTCAGGGCAGGCTTACTTCGTTCAAAATGAGAAAGGGGAGGAATGGCATGTACATTGGAGAGGGGATTATCTCCGATGACACAGGTAGTATCCCCGTTATCTGGTTTAATCAGAAATATCTTGAGGGAGTTTTGAGAATTGGATCCAGGTACTATTTTTCTGGCAAATTGAAATACGACCGTGGTCGTAGTGTTTTTCATGGGCCTAAAGTTGAGCCTATATCTGAGGACGTCCTACATACTGGCAGGATTGTTCCTGTTTACCATGAGACCATGGGGCTGACTTCAAAATGGCTAAGGAGCAAGATCTACTCTGTTCTGCATTATTCTAAGGAATTCAGCGATGATTTGCCTGCTGCTATCAGGACAGAACTTGGTCTGGTTGAGTTGCCTTATGCTATCTCTCATATCCATTTCCCGCCGGACGAAAGTTCTCTTGAGAAAGCTCGCCGGAGATTGTCTTTTGATGAGCTTTTTTATTTGCAGCTCAAGTACATGAGAATGCGCAAGGCATGGAGGGATGGGTCTAACTCCCTAGTAATAGAACGTGCTGATGATGACATGAAGTCCTTCGTCGAGAAGCTGGGTTTCTCCCTAACACAAGCCCAGAGACGTACCTTGATAGAGATCCTGTCGGACATGGGTAGGGGAGTGCCTATGTTGCGTCTTGTGCAGGGAGATGTCGGTTCTGGAAAAACTGTTATTGCAGCTTTGGCGGCCTTGAATGTTGTAAAAAATGGTTATCAAGTTGCATTCATGGTGCCAACTGAGGTGCTTGCGAAGCAGCATTTCCAGAAGCTACAGCCTCAATTTGAGAGACTTGGCATAACAGCCGAAATTCTGGTGAGTGGGGTAGGTGATAAGCAGGCGATCTATGATCGGCTCAAGTCCGGTGAAATTGGAGTGGTGATTGGTACTCATGCTTTGATACAGGAAAAGGTTGAGTTTCAAAATCTTGGACTAGCCATCGTTGATGAGCAGCATCGTTTTGGCGTTGAGCAGCGCAAAAAACTCGCCAGTCATGGTACTCCGCACCTTCTTTCTATGACTGCAACTCCTATTCCACGGACTCTCGCTATGATTGTTTATGGCGATCTTGATATATCGATCATCGACGAGCTGCCTCCCGGTCGCAAAGAAATCATTACACGGATCGTAGAAGACAAGAAACGTGTTGATGCTTACAGATGGATCCGTGAGCAGATTGAAAGTGGTGACCAAGCTTACGTAATATGTCCTTTGGTTGATGATTCTGATGCTTTGGCCGAAGTTAAATCCGTAAAAGCTGAGTTTGAAAGATTGAACGAAGGTGCTTTCAAAGGCCTTGCAGTTGGACTCCTGCATGGAAAAATGTCTTCTCAAGAGAAGGATTCGATTATGAAATCTTTCAAAGATGGTGATATTAAGGTGCTGGTTTCCACTTCTGTTATAGAAGTGGGAGTCGATGTTGCTAATGCAACAATCATGATGATTGAAGGAGCTGAAAGGTTTGGCTTGGCTCAGCTACATCAGTTCCGTGGACGTGTTGGGCGAGGAGGCAAACAGTCTTATTGCTTCCTGTTGCCATCCAAATTCACTCCTGAAGGAGTCACACGTTTGATGGCGCTTACCAGGCACCATAGCGGGTTTGACTTGGCTGATATTGATCTCAGTATGCGTGGACCTGGTGAAATATACGGGACACGTCAAAGCGGCATACCTGATCTCAAGATAGCTTCTTTTGCTGACAGCGAACTTATTAAGCTGTCACGAGATATGGCTATGAGGGTTGTCGAGGGACAATAGACTTTTCGAATTACACGCCTTGAGTCAAGGTGTCAAGCTTTTGGTATTTCTGATTTTCATTTTTTTTTAAATTTTTTCTTGTGGTTCTTGTGTTTAACAAAATCCATGCAAATGCATGTAATAAACTGGTTTTTACAAAGTTGTAATTTGATGGGTAGTCATTGTGAAACGCTTGAAATATTTATGTCTAAAATATGACTTAGACGTATCAAATGCCATGAAAAAACACACAGAGCCTTAAATCGACAGTTTTGAGCTTTATGGCTTGTACAAGGGGTTTAGGGCAGGGCGCTAGTGTTCGTATTAGCTAGTAAGTGTATGTATTGCGGATGCCTGATGATTGTCTGAGACGGTACAGGCCTAAGGTTTGCACAAGATATATTGTGCGGGATTAAGTATGTCGCCCCACCTTCGAATAGATATGACTGATTTTCCTCGTTGTCACCTGCTTTCGCAAGTATCGTCATTTCGGCTGCAACTTACCTAGCCCTCTCTCTTTGAATTAGAAAATCACTCCCTTATTCGTCAAACCGTGCCAGGTTGTTAGATCTGTTAATTTCTGGTATAATGATATGAATTAACTTAAGTTCTATGGGAGGTGCGCAAGGTAACAACAATCCGGCGAAAGGGCTTGAGGCAGCTCCGGAAGCTGCTCACGAAGCTTTGTCTCCTACGCAGGAGATGGCTACCTTGGCGATGGAGGTTCTCGAAGGAAAAAGCTTGCATTCGCCAGCTTCGAAAAAAATAGATTCTATTAGTCTTTCTGAGGCTGTTGAGTCTCAAGTTGAGAACTTGAAGCATTTGTATCTGGGTGCCATACTGCTACTTACGTACTTAAAGCACTCTGGTAAGCTCGGTACTGGATCTTTTTCCTTAAGTACATTCAGGAATTTATCGGTTCCCAGTTCTGATCTGTCTCCTGAGCAGTTCTCAGCTTTCAAAAAGCTTAGAGAGATGGCTACAGGCAAAGATTCTGTGGTTTCTTCCTTCTGGAATAGCGAAATCATGAGTCATCTCAGTGATGCGGTCTCTACTGTGTCTGTTGCCACAACCGCTGCTGTCGACGTTATTACCGGGAAAGAAGATCGAGATGTGCCCGATGGAGAAAGAAGTATGTATGATAAAACCAGAGATTTCGCCAATGAACATCCTGTTATTGCAGGCACCGTTGCGCTTGCCGGGGCTATGGCTGTTGGATATGGACTTTTTAAGCTTTGCTCTGCAGCGAAAGAGAAGCTTGGCGGTAAGAGCAGTTCCCCATCGAGTAGTGCGGAAAGTACGGGTGAGTCTGTATGGAAATGGACTAAGCGTCTTGCGCTTATGCTTGGTGGTACGTGGATTGCAGGACAGATTTTGGGCCTCGAGGAAGTGCAAAAATGGCTAAAGAAAAAAGGTCTCGATGTTAATGCTAATAGATTCAGCAAGGCGCTTGTGCTGTTTGCTGATTTTAATGTCTTGGAAGGTATAGAGACTCTCAAACGCGGTGTTCGCGATTCCGAAGAAGAGCGGAGGCATACTGATTTCTCCAATGAATTCGGACTTAATAATAGTATCAGTGTTTGGGTTTGCGCTGATGAAAACTGTAAGGATTTGCTTGATATGACTGACGACAGTCATACTTATTCGATTGCGGCTCCTGCGGCGTTGGCAAATATCCCTTTTATTGGTGCTATATTTACTAACGAAGAACAACTCGAGGATGAACGCAAATTGCGCAAAGGTCTCTCCGGTATGCGTTCTCAAATCGAAAAAATACCCGGATGGGGAAAAATGAGTATAGATGAAGTATTGAAACAGCTAGCCAAGAGTGGCGCGGTTGCAGCCCCTGAAGGTCCTAGGGCGCAGAGGGAGATGTCGGATGCCGAAAGGGCTGTAATTGCTAAGCAAGAAGAGGCCCTTGTGAATCAGCCATCTACGCAGTTCGATAGGCTACTTGCCAGTATTGATACCAATCAATCTATCTCTCGCGAAGAGAAGATGGAATTGCTCGCAATGATTGGCGGTCCCGAATCGGAGAATTCCCTACTTAGTGATTTGCACTTCATGGAAGATGCAATTCCCGGGATGTGGGATACTTGGAAGAGCAAAGCTTTTGATGTTACGGCTGGAGCCGGCAGTTTGTATGGTGAAGGACAGGCTGGACAAGCAATGATTCAGGCTTTTGGCCTGGATATAGAAGATAGGGAGGAGATGGCTGATTTGGTTAAGGCGAGAAAAATGCTCGATGAGAGCCTTGGATCAGAGATGGAAAGAAGTGAACTTGAGATGGTTAGAGGACTTATACTGGAAGCCGAAGGTTTCCGTGACTTTGTCGAAGGCGTAGGGTCTGGCGATAAATTCGATGCAGGTGACCTTACTAAATTCCGATCCTATAAGAAAAAATTTACAGGGCCTGATGGAATTTTCAAACAGGTAAAGCTAGCGAGACAAAGAGCTAGTAACACTGAATTCATGGATCAACGTCTTGAATTCGGCAAATGGACTGTCGGAGACCAAGGACAAGCTATGTTGGATTTGTACATGTATTCCCTATTCGGATATACGTTGGAGGCTTTTGTCTCGGCTGAGTCGACCGATGCCGACAAAGGAGTTGGCCTTGCACTGACTGTCGGTACTATTACCGGCACCTCTGCCGCTTTGTATGCCGTTAGGCATCCTATTGTAGCAGCCAAATCTACTGTTCTTCCGTGGAGGGCTGCCGGATGGAGCAAAGCTAAGTTCCACGAGGCCGTACTGAGCAGTATGGCTAGCAGGCTTGAAGCCGGTGCGTATACTGCCAAAGAAGCCAAAGACGCTATTAAATTTTGCGAAAAAATAGAGGATACATATAGTCTGGCAAAAACTGGCAGTTATCATATGGTTAGCAAGGAGTCCGGAAAGCCGGTACGTCAACTTGCCACCACCCTAAGGGAAAGATTTGATGCGAGAATTGCAAGTGGCGGCAACGAGTTCGGCAGAGTTGCAGAAGCTGATAGACTTAGAAGGGCTCTTCGGGCTGGCAGCGCTGAGCATGTTGATTTGGTTGTCAGGCAGATTTCTGAATATACCGGTGTTTCCGATGATGTTATCAGACGTTCTGTAGAAATAGAACTTCAAGCAGGCCACATTGATGACGTTGTAGATGCTATGATGGAAGCACGAAGAGCATCAGAGGCCGCTGATCAAATTGACGATATAAGTCGAGCTGCCGCTGCAAGGCAGCAACTTGCTGCTATTGGTACATACTTCACTAGGAATGCTGCTGAGGGTACCGAGATGCTTGTCAGAAACAGAGCATTGGTTCAACTGCTTGCAGGTAATGGAGTAGAGGTGTCGTCTGACGTTGCTATGAGGCTTTCCAGAACGTCTCCTTCGCTACTTGGCGCTGTTGATGATCCAACTTTGATTGCTGTCGAAATTGAGAAGCTTAGATCTACGATGAAAGTCAGTGATGCTTCTGAGATTGCTTCCAAGGCTAACATGGCTATGAAGGCCGAGAGAGCGCTGCTCGTTCTCAATGTCGTTGTTGATATTTTTACGATAGGGATGTCTCTATACAGGATCAAAGACCTCGAAGAAATGATAGCCAATGCCAGTAATCCCGCGATCAGGGATATTTATGCAAACAAACTTTTGCGAGAGCATGCGAATATCGCTTTGTCCGGTGCCTCGCTTGTAGTCGGGGTTTCTGCGATTGCTTTGCAGAGCAGTGCTGTGGTTGGGGCGCTTGGATCTGTGATCGGATCTGCTGCTGCCGCTTCCGCTGCCTCCGCTTCTACCGGCGTGGGTCTTGTCTTAATCCCTGTTATCATAGTTGCCGGTGGGGTCATGCATGTTCAAGATGTCATGGACGAAGGTCGTATCGAAATTGCTCGAGAGAAGGAAGACTGGAAACAGCTCTCCCCTGCCGATTTATATAGGCAATGGGTCACGATGGTAGGAACTAACGATAGCGAAGAACTTATCGCTTTCTTTAACTGGAAGAATGTTTGTGCCGGATTCACCGGTATTTCCTATATGGTCGGTGGATACGATGAAAGAGACAAGAGGATGGAAGCTTTTAGACAGGAAAAAGTCGTTACGAGGAGGGAGATCGTAGAAGCTCTTACCGAAAAGCAGCTTAAACTATTTGGCGGAGCTGGGGATTTGCTCCTTTCCAGCTATGCTATGCAGTACATGGAGGCTACTTTGGGACAAGATTTTGATGCAGGTACTATAGAAATGGCTCGTGAGTCTGTTCAAAACGCAGCGTCTTATGCGCGCATGATGGCTGCCCGTGAACATGCAGCCGTAAGGAGAGAGTTCTTTGCCGGCGATACTTCCGAGTATCTTGGGTCTGATTATGCCGTATCATCTCATCAGACAAGGTTAACCGCCTTACAAGTGAGTATTTTACCTCCCGCCGCTAGACGTGACTACGAAATGCTTCTTGCTATGACGCCTTACGCGGATATGGTCCCTGATGCTACAGTCTTTGACAGTAATGCTGCGGTATTACCTGCTGATTATGATGCTGAGATCGATACTGCTACTGGACTTGATTCCGTGCTTGGTGACTTTGGAGTTCGCGTCAAGACGCATGCCGAGGCGAGACTTAGATCCGCCGAACATAAACCTGTTTTCGAGAGACTTTTACGGGTTTCCGACTACGTTGTTTTGCAGAAAATGAATGCAATACAGACTGTATACTCTACAACTGGATCTTACCCTCCAAATGCCGTGATACTTCTGCCGACATTGGAGCTCTATGCTCAGTACAAAGGTCTTTCTTCGGGCTTTGACGTGAGTTATCCATCTTCAGTTGAAGCTCTAGACAAGTGGTGTTTTGATCTACTGGTTGACCATGCCGTTCCTGCCGGCGATTTGACGGCTAGAAAAGCAATGATGATTAGGACTGATGAAGAAGTTATGGCTGAGAATGGGGTTTTTGATGATAAATTCCTGTATGTATTACATAGAATTGCAGTAGAAGTTTTTGGGTATTCAGGCAGTGCCGACGAAGAGTCTATCAAGAGGCTCTACAGTAGTGCTAATGCCAATGTTTTTGGTATCTATTGGGATGGAGCGCAGTGGGTAGTGCAAGAGGGTGGCATGGAGTCTGATAACGAGCTCCCCCGTGATACCAACCCAGACCAGCTAATATCTCAGCTTCTTATCGAACTTGAAAATCACGGAGACGATCTATTTGAAGAGACCGGAGACAGCATGTGGGTTTCCAGCAGATCGGAAGAGGACCGAGAGTTTTTCCGAAGGAGTGAGGCCATTGCCGCCAAGTATAGAGAGGTAATCATGGCCGCTTCCGAGCGTTACGCGACGGAATCAATAGCCGCTCTCTCTGGTTTTGATGCGGAGGCTACAGCTTACATACAAGAACACGCTACCTGCGATGCTTACGTTGTTTTGCCAGGTTATTTAATTGCAAAAGGCATACAAGCTGGCAAACAAGATCTTGGACTTTTCTCCTATAGATATGAAAATGGTGCTGTTGTTTGCTATCAAATGTATGAAGGTTCCGAACTCACGGCTCCTATTGGGAATAAAGTGTCTCGCCTTGAGTCTTTCGAAGTCGCTGACGCCACAAAGCAATATACTGATGCGATGTATGCCGACTTGGCTCAGGTTCGTGAGACTGTACGCATTTCGGATGACGAGTTTGATATACCCGCGTCTGTAGATCTTCTTATTGATTCTAAGCGATTAGAAGTTGATACTTTTGTCGCTGGTCTTGCAAGTTTTCCAGAGGCGCAACAAGAGACTATGGCTATTTCAAAAGCTTCTGAAATCGATGAATTCAGAAGAGTTGTTGAGCTAAGCGTTCTTACAGAAGCTGCCAGTGGAAGCTTTTGGGCTTTTAGGTGGTCTGACGATGTAGATAGTGAGACTGTAGATGAATCTATCCAAGGCAACTTGGCGATGCATCAGACATTCAACTACCACCCTGTTTTGAGAGAGCAGTGGGAGAGCCTGAGGGACGTTTCCGCCAGTATTAGTAATAACGTTGCCGGAGAGAAGCATTCTGCCGAATATATGCTTTATTTCGACCAGGCCATGTCACTAGCACTTGTGAAGTCAATAGCTTTGAATCGCAATGTAGATACTGGGAAAATGGAGGTGCAAAGCTGGAAAGGTCTTGATATGGAGCAGTTTGATAGGAATATCGCCGAAGTTCTTTTGTACGACGAATGGATGAAGGAGTACAAAGGCGAAGACAGTGGCAGTACGTCTGCTGATTTCCGATTCGAGTTCAAAGAGAGCTGCATGGAGGCTCTGGCTGGCTAAAGCGGTTTAGACATATAAGTCCCATCTCTTTCGTATCCAAGTTTTTTGTAATATGCTCTTGTGCCGACACTACTGATTACAGCTATTTTTTTGTATCCAGCTGTTTTCGATAGATTCTCGGCTTCTGCGATTAGCTTTCTACCAAGTCCTATGTGTTGGGCCTCGCCCGTACTCTTCTTTGATATCCTCAGTTGACTGCCGTAAGTGTGGACTTCTCTGATTATCGCGATTTGGCCGTCTATTTCTTTGACTACTTGGTCTGGTGATGGGAAGCGTAGTCGCAACATTGAGCACAAGCTCCTTCCTTGATCGTATGACAGAAAAAATTCCTTGCCTCCCGATGCGTCATACTCCAGTTTATGAAACTTGAGTTTCTCCGCGATGATATCGGTATCTTTGATTTCTCTGCATCTTATGCACTTGCACTCTACTTTGTATTTCCGTTCGATTTCCTGCCTCATATTGGTGATCTTGCTGCCTTCTATAATGCTCTCTCCGGGGATGTCCCTAATTAAGCGCTCTATCCGCACATACTCTGGAATAGTTCTTTTAATTTTCACGAGCAGCTCTTCCAGTTCTTGATCGGAGTAGCTTTTGTATGTTTTTTTCTTCACCCATCCTTCAAGTTCGCTAAAAGGAGTCACCGTGCATGGATAAACTTTTAAATAATCCGGCCTAAAGTCAGGATTTGCAAAAAGCTCCTTGAACATTTGTAAGTCTTTCGCAGGCGTACTACCTGGTAAATTCGGCATCATATGCAGGCATATCTTGAGCCCTGCGTCTTTGCATAGACGAATGGCCTGTGCCGCATCTTCTTTGTAGTGTCCTCTTTTTACATAGTCCAGTATCGTATTGTCGAGATGTTGGACTCCGAGCTGTATCTTCGTGCAGCCTAGTTTTCGGAGCCATCTGACCTCGTCCTTTGTTACATGATCTGGACGCGTTTCGAGGCTGAGTCCAACTACTCTGTGTTCTGCGTTTTCATTGTTTTTTTGTGCTTTTTCCAGCGAAAGCTCTTTCTTGCCACCATTGAGTGCGTTGAAGCATTGCCTTACGAACGCCTGTTGGTATCTACGAGGGTAAAATGAGAATGTGCCTCCCAATACGATCAGCTCTATCTTGTCTGTCGGATGCCCCTGATTTTTTAGACTTGTAAGCCTTTTTTCAATTTGTTTCCCCGGGTCAAAATTGTTTAACAGAGCTCTCATTGCCGCCGGTTCGTTGGACAGATAGCTCTTTGGCATCCCCTTCTCCGTAGGGCAAAATACGCATTTCCCCGGGCATGGATAAGGTTTTGTCAGCACTGTTATTATTGATACTCCTGACATCGACCTGACTTGTCTCTTCTGGAAAAGTTTCTTTAGGTGATCCTCTCTTGGAAGATCGCTAGCATTATAGAACTTATTAAGCTCGTAATTTGAAACAGAATGCTTGCCGTGCTTTTTGGCGAGTCGATTTTTAATCTTCTGTAGCTTCTCCGGTGTATCTATGTTCTTCTTGCTCGCTTCTTTGATGATTTCCTCTAAGAGTTCTTTCATGTTTCAGGTATAATGGTGAGGTCTTTTTTCGCGAATTTAAATCTATCTTATGAGAGAGTCTACCGCAAGGGAGCTTCTTGCCAAGGTCAAAAACGATTATACCGAGATTGCTGGTGAGTTTGACGCTACGAGGCAGGGAAACTGGAAGGATTTTGAGGTTTTTGATGAGTACTTGGCAGACGGGATGAAAATTCTTGATATCGGATGTGGTAATGGCAGGCTGAAGGAGTATATCGATGGCAAAGTCAGAGCCAAGTATTTCGGTACGGACAATAACGATACTTTTATTGAGATGGCAAAGAAACGTGGTGACTTTTTTAAGGTCGGAGATTTTCTAAGTCTCCCCTACCCTGACAACGAATTTGATCTCGTCTTGTCTGTTGCCGCTTTTCATCACTTGCCTACTCGAAAATTGCAGCTTCATGGACTTGCCGAAGTATCTAGAATCATGAAGCCCGGAGCTAATGGCGTTTTTTTGGTATGGAACCTATGGCAGAGGCGGCATGTAAAGCTCTTTTTCGAGAGCTGCTTGCGTTTTTTTGCTTCCTTTGGTAAATATTGCCTACACGATTTCTTTGTCCCATGGGGCAAAAAGACTGAAAGATATTATTATGCATTTACAAAAAGATCGCTTAGAAAACTTTTCGCCAAGAGTAATCTTAAGGTTTGCGAGCTAGATCTTTCTCCCAGTAAGAATAACTATTACGTCGTATTCACAAAATGAACAAAAAAGAACGAGTTAAGGTAATGGGGGTAAACTTCGATCCTGTCACTTATCGCGAGGCTCTCGATAGAATCTTCTTTATGCTCAAGGATGGCAAGCAACATCAGGTTGTGACTCCTAACCCCGAGATCTTGCTTAAGGCGCAAAGCGACGCTAAATATCGTACTATTTTGAATAGAGCGAGTTTGAGTGTCCCTGATGGCACCGGTATTATCTGGGCTGCTAGCTTGGAAGGCAGTCTCAGCATCAAAAAAGGGCTTTGGCATATGCTTCTTATGCTGGTCAAACCTAGCAAAGTGAAACGGATCTTGCCGGAGAGAGTAACAGGTGCGGATTTGATGAGGGATGTACTCAATATGGCTTCTAAAAATGGAAATAATTACCGCATTTTTCTTCTTGGTGCTCGAGATGGAGCTGGCAAACAAATTCAATCCTCTTATCGTTTCAAAGATAAGAATTGCCAGATTGTTGGCGCTCATGAGGGCTCTCCTAATCCGTCGGAAGATGCCAACATAGTTTCCGAAATCAATGAGTCTGGGGCTGACATACTCTTTGTAGCCTACGGCTCTCCTCAACAGGAGAAATGGATCCATAGGAATATGAAGAATATACCAAGCGTGAAGGTTGCTATTGGTGTCGGAGGTGCTTTTGATTTCCTTGCTGGCAACGTAAAAAGAGCTCCAAAGTTCTGGCGCAATGCAGGCTTAGAGTGGCTCTGGAGGCTTATCAATCAACCTAGGCGTGTTCAACGAATATGGAACGCTGTTTTTGTGTTCCCTTATCTCTTGGTTGTAAGAAGTATCAATATTAAGTTCGTAAAATAGCTTTTTGCTATTTCTTTCGAGGATTCTTTTTCGGCCTATCTGCTTCCATCCTTTCCTCTATCTTCTCCTCGACGATCTTAATGATTGGGCCAATGTGCTTGCTTAAACTTCTTGCTGCGTTTATCGGCTTCATTACGTATGTGTTTACTTTTTCTGCCGTGTCTTTCGCGGATGCCACGACCTTGTTGGCATCTCTAAGTATGAGGATTAGGTAAATAAGTGTTATACATCCGAAAATTGCTAATAGAGCTATCGCTATGGCTATTGTGATATAAAGCAAATCAAGTGGAGTTAGCATTTTGGTTTTTGTTTAAAGTCTTTATCTAGGAAATAGTATAAAGGAGCAAGCATTCGAGGGCAAGAAGCAGAATGTTATTTTATTAGTTTCTTGATGGTGTCTGCTACAATTCCAGGGTTGGCTTGTCCTTTTGAGAGCTGCATTACTTTGCCAATAAGCGATCCGATTGCTCTGTCTTTACCGTTTTTGATATCCTCTACCGCCTCTGGGTTTTCTTCTATGACCTTATTGCATAATCCTTCAATCAGCCCTGTGTCTGAAACTTGTTTTAGCCCCTTTCTTTCTACTATTGCGGATGGGGGCGTCCCTTCCTTGTACATTTCTTCGAACACTTCGCCTTTGGCTACGTTGTTTGATATCTCGCCCGAATCAATAAGCTTTATTAGTTCTGCGAGCATAGCCGGGGTGATTTTTGACTGCGTAATTCCTACTTGGTCTTCGTTGAGATGTTTGAGTAACACTGTTGTTGTGAAAGCATTTGCCGACTTTGGATTACCTGAGATCTTTGCTGCTTCCTCGAAAAAATCTGACAGTTCCGGTGCCTCTGTTAGCTGCCTTGCATCCTCTTGAGCGAGTCCGTACTCCGACACGAATCTTTGTTTCCTACTCAGAGGCAATTCCGGAATTTCTCTCTTTAATTTCTCGATATCTTCTGCCGTAATTGTCATTGGTGGCAAATCAGGCTCTGGGAAGTACCTGTAATCCTGCGCTTCTTCTTTTGTTCGTTGAGATACAGTGACCTCGTTTTTCACATCAAAACCTCGCGTCTCCTGGACTACTACCTCCCCTGACTCGAGAGCCTCGACTTGTCTTTTGAACTCATATTCGAGTGCTTTTTCCAAAAACCTGAATGAGTTTAGGTTCTTTACTTCAACTTTGGTTCCGAATTTTGTCTCGCCCTTCTTGCGTATGGATATATTGATATCAAATCTCATCATTCCCTTCTCCATATCGCAATCAGATGAGCCGACGTATCTGAGTATTTTTTGCATCTCTCGGGCGTATGCAGATGCTTCTTTTGTTGAATAAATTTCCGGATCCGAAACTATCTCCATTAGAGGGGTGCCAGACCTGTTGTAATCACATAGCGTTCCTCCTGCTTCGTGTGTAAGTTTGCCTGCGTCGTCCTCGAGATGCAGTCTTGTTATCCCGACTCTCTTCATGCGTCCGTCAACTTCGAAATCTATGTATCCGTTCGCCGATACGGGCTTGTCGTACTGAGATATCTGATAACCTTTCGGCAAGTCAGGGTAGAAATAGTTTTTTCTGTCGAATTTTGAAAAGAGTGGAATGTTGCAATTAAGTGCTACCGCCGCCTTGAGCCCTTTTAAGTAAGCTTCCTTGTTGACTGTCGGCAGCGTTCCTGGGAAACCCATGCAAATTGGGCAAGTGTTTACATTCGGCTCCTTGCGAAACGAATCGTTGTCGCATGAGCAGAACATCTTTGTTCTAGTGTTGATCTGTGCGTGGATTTCAAGTCCGATGATTGGCTCGTACTGTGTCATCTGTAGGATATAGGAATTAGTCAGTAGGATTTAGTCTGTAATCCGATTGTAGACTTTTGTTAGCTTCTGTCCAAAAGTTTTTTTATCAAAATTGTTGATTACCTTGATGTCGTATCTTATTTTGCTCAGGTTTTTGAAACTATCTATCTTTTGTAGGTACTGCGTTCGTATTCTTTTTATTCTCTGGTCTCTCGGCGCGGCAATGAGTATTATTTTGTCACAAAGCCTAAGGAACTTGTCTACCGGAGCACCTATCTCTACAAAAACCACTTTGGTCTGAGCTTTGTCTATAGCTTTCTGTGTCTCGGATAATACCAACGGGTGGATGATTTTTTCCAGAATTCGCAACTTCTTCTCGTCTTTGGAAACGAAGATGCCAAGGCGCGCTTTGTCTACAGCTCCTTCTTTCATGAACTCTTCTCCGAAGAATGTCTCTATCTTTTTAGATCCCATGCCTCCTTTTTCGTATAGTGTTGCAACTATCTCATCGCAATCTATGAATGCTGATCCTTGCCACTGAAAAAAATGTCCAGCGAAAGATTTGCCAGATGCGACGCCACCTATTATGCCGATGATTTGTTTGTTTTTCATTGCCCTCGTCTATTTTCCTGAACCATTTGAACTAAAAGGTCTTTCAATGCGGTTTGATCTTTGTAGTTTTTCGCTTTTACGAACTTCTCCTGATATTTAAGGACTTCTCTTCCTACGGTCTTTGGGAATGATACGTCTCCTAGCGTCACGACTGTTCCAGTTCCAAGCCTCTCTATCATAATATCGCCGTAATTCATTATTGTGCCCCAGAACCCTTGAATCTGGTAAGTCACCCCTTCTATCGTGTGGTACTCTATCCTGGTCGAGGATTTGTTGAAAAAACCATCCCACTGCAAGTCTATGATGCCAAGATTTGTTATTATCCATGCATCCATGTACCAATCAAGTAGCTCGTATAGAAACAGTAGGATTCCTACTGCGAGCCAGCCCATCCATATCACAAAAAACGGTGGCATAATGAGGTTGAACCCGAGAGGAAGAACTATCCCAAGCACCAATGCTTTGAAAAAAGACGCGTAGTTTATGAATGGATGAGTGTGTGCGACAAAATATATCTTCTCCCCCTGATTCAGATAACTTCTAAAAAAAATATTTGCTAGCATTTTGGGTGTTGATTTCTGTACTTATCTGAAATTTACCTAAAAAAGATCATCTTGTAAATGCTTCGCTCACCATGTAGATTACTCTTTGCTTTTTAACTAAACATAAAAACACAAATGGACTCTGAGTTGAAAGAAGAAGATGATAGCAGTAAGGATGTAGACGAGGTGTATTATGATGGTTCTTCCAAGTTAGCATATGTCGCCAAAAGCACTCTTTGGTTTTTTGTCGACGTAGCTATCAATGCTGCGATTATCATCGCTCTCGTATTCATAATAAGAGGCGTTATATTCTCTCCTTTTCAGGTGAGTGGGCCGTCTATGTGTGACACTCTGAATAATTTTAGTGACAACTGCGTTCATGGCAATGGCGAATATATTATCGTAAACAAATTCTCTTATTTTAGTTTCTTTGGATGGTCTTTCTCTGATTACGAGAGAGGCGATATCATAGTTTTTCATCCGCCTGAAGGTGATGATGGCGAGTTTTACATCAAGAGAATCATAGGCTTGCCTGGAGAGACCGTTGAACTCATTGATGGCGAAGTCTACATATACAACGAGGACTATCCTGATGGATTTAAGCTGGATGAACAGTATCTCAATGAAGGGAATTACGGAAAAACATATCCGTTTACGACAACTTTGACCGAATTCTACGTAGAGGACGGAACGTATTTTGTTATGGGTGACAACAGGCGCGCAAGTAGTGATTCGCGAAGATGCTTTGGAAATGTCGACTGCAACGCCGAACTGGCACTTCTTGATAGAGATCTTATCCAAGGAAAAGGCTGGCTCATTCTGTGGCCACTTGATAGACTGAGGATCCTGCCTAGCTACGATTACGGTATGTAGGTTTGGCCCTAATAATTCTTGCTTGTAACGTATGATTCAAGCAAGACTATTATTGCTACTACCAAGAGTCCGTTCCACCACGTCAATACGCCGAGCACTAGAAATGCCAGACAGATTATCGTGCATAGTGATAGCAGCAGTCCCTGCCTGATTGATGTATTGATGTATCCTATGCTGATTTCGTTTTTTGTAACCCATTTTCGCAAATAGAATCCTAGCAGCGTAAACGAGCATGTTAGCGTTATAAGCAGACTCAAGAAAAACAGAGCTAATGCAAGCCCTGTGGACTCATATGGGTCGAGTTTCATCACTACTACCAGCCATCCTGCCAGGCTTATACCGCCAGCTATCATTAGCGGCTGTATGTATCTTTTTTCCGGGTTGAAAGGTTCAACGTTCATTGAGGTTTTCTTTTTTTATTTTTTGTAAGAGCACAGGGATATTCTTCATGTCTTCTATGAGTATCTCTCTGTACGACCCATTATACAACGCTACGGCCGGATGGTACATCGGATAATAAACTTGCTTGCCTCCGTCGATGCCTTTGTATCTCTTTGCTTTGCCATGGGCCTCGGATATTTTTAGTCCAGGCAGGAATCTTCCCATGGAGTGTCTGCCGAGCGTGACAATCAATATCGGCTTAATAGCTCTGATTTGCGCCTCTAGGTATGGCCAACATGCTGCTATCTCTTCCGGCAAAGGATCTCTGTTGTTTGGTGGCCTGCATTTTACGACATTGGCTATATAAACATCTTCGCGTTTTAAGTCGACAGTGCTCAGCAAATGATCTAAGAATTTCCCTGCTGCTCCTACAAAAGGTCGTCCTTGCAAATCCTCGTCTTTTCCAGGTCCTTCGCCTATAAACATAATCTCCGCATGGGGGTTGCCCTCGCCAGGCACGCCGTTAGTCCTGCCTTCGTGCAGCGGGCATTTTGTACACTTTTTACATTGATCCTCTATGTCTCTAAGAGTTGTCGTCATTCGTTCTGGTTAATACAAAACCAATTATCAGCATTATTGCGCCGGCTACAGTCAGTATTATTCCATGCATCTCTACTCTATCCGTAAGAAGTTTTATGAATGTCATCGCCGTAACCAAGCTTTTTTCTAACGTTTCAACCGATACTTCCGGAGTCTCTTGCGCTATTTTTAGAAGTAGCATTTTCATTGTGCCGTCTATTGTAAGATTTATTATTGCCAATGGCAATCCACTCCAGAATAGAGCGTTACCAACCCACTTAAGCACAGAGGCAAGAGGTCTCCATATAATCAGGCCTATTAGTGTAACCAGCAAGAAGTATATTGCGAGTATGCCTATTCGTAGCCGCTTATTGTTCTGAACGAGCAATTGTATGGTGTTTCTCGCTTTTTCTGGCAACACCGTCAAATCTATCTCTGTTTTCTCCGGCATGCTTGCGAAAACATCTGGGTCTACAGCCAGTCCTCCGAGTAGATCTGCGCGATCCAAGTCCGACGGTATACATGTGATCATTTCGCCACCTTCGATATCAAAATCTGCCATACTTTTTTCAGGGCACTCTTCCATTTCGGATACCATGTCTCCGAGTATGGCCTCCGCTACTTGCGGCATATTTTCTTTTATGACAGAAAGATCCACAGTAATGACATCAGGCAAAGGTTCTTGCATTAGTTGATCTATGACGTCTTGCGTTAAGTCTATTGCTGCGTCTTTTGGCAAGATCTCTTCTATTTGAGAGGCTATCTTCTGAGGATCTATCAAGGAGCTGCCGTCTGTGTTTTCCGTTTTGATTATGTCACCTATATTGGCTGCTATATATTCCGCCAAAGTATCGTAGATCTCGGATATTACATCTTCATCCGTATAGAAGTCCGGATTCACGTATGTTTCCAGTGCCGCGTAAACAAAACTGATTACCGGCACTACGAGTAGTACTAAGAATAGTATGAATCCTGCCAAAAGTTTCCTCATGTTTTTTGTTTTTATATGCGCCTTCCCAATTTATCAAATACAGTGTTAAAATTGAAGGTGTAATTTATAAGCTTTATGAATAAGATTCACGTTGTTTTCATGGGTACGCCCGAATTCGCAGTTCCTGTGCTGCAGGGGCTATGCGAAGATCCACGCATAGAAGTTGACATGGTTGTTACTCAGCCGGACAGACCTGCGAATCGAGGGAAGATTCTAACTTCTCCCCCGGTTAAAGTCCTTGCTGAAAAACTATCACTCACTATTGTGCAGCCTGATAATGTCAATGGAGATGACGTCATCAGAATGATCGCAGGCGTTGCGCCTGATTTTATCATAGTAGTTGCTTACGGACAGATACTCAGTACTAAGATATTGGCACTTGCAAAGAAAGAGGTTCTCAATTTGCATGCGTCGCTACTGCCTAAATACAGAGGGGCATCCCCTATCCAAGCCGCTATTCTCGCTGGAGAAAAAAAGACAGGTGTGTCTATTATGGGTGTTCGCAAGAAGATGGACTCTGGGCCTGTTTACAGAAGCTCCAGCACTTCAGCTGATGACAAGAACTTCATTGAACTATCCGAGGAACTAACCGAAATTGGTACGAAAACGCTAGTCAAAGTTATCAAGGAGTTTAGCAAGCTTGTTCCGTCAGAGCAGGATCATTCCAAAGCGACTTACTGCAAGAAGGTTGATAAAACCGACGGGCTCATTTCTTTTTCCGAGATGGATTCGAATGAAATCTTTAGAAGATTTAAGGCTTTTTACGGATGGCCCGGCGTGTTTGCCGAGTGGCATGAAAAGCGCATACTTCTATCTGGAATTTCTATCAGTGACGTACAGTGCGGCAATCAATCCGGCGCCGTTTGCCGCATCGATGACAATGTATACGTCATGGCAAAAAACTCTTCTTCTATTGAGCTAAAGAGCGTTAAGCTCGAAGGGAAGAAAGAGCTTCCTATTTCTGAATTCCTCCGAGGACATCGTGACTTTGTCGGCTCGCGACTTGCATAGACAGAAGCAACACTGCCAATATTTGTCCCTGAGTCGTTGTGTACATGTAGTGATCTACCAGCCCTATTACAGCTAAGGCTAATATTGAGTACTTGATTCTCTTGCTTTTGCCACTTAGAAGTACGTTGAATAGAATGAATAGTATTACTGATATCCCTATAATTCCCAGTTCCGCTGTCGCTAGCAAATACACATTATGAACAGGCTGATATTCCCACGGCGATATCTTGTCATCCGAGTAATCCTGTACGTAGTTGGTGAAATTTGCGAATCCTACTCCCATAGGATTGTCCAATATCATCTCTACGGCTGGCTGCAGCTGACTCAATCTGGCCTCTATTTCTGTCGTACTCAGGAAATGAGTCTTCAAATAAGGTAATGCTACTACTACGGGGATAACGCAGATTCCTATAAGGATTGTCATCATCCTCTTGCTAGATGATATTTTTTTGATATTAAAAATCGCATATATAAAACCGACGAGTATCAAAGCTCCTATTCCCGACCTGGAAAATGTTAAAGTTAGTCCGACGATGCAAAGCGCTATAAGTGGCAGCCGTTTTTTGAATTTCATGTTCAGTATTATAGCTACCACCATGAAGCCCGCTAAGATGTTTGGATGAGGCATTGTGCCGTAACTCCTTATGATTTTATCTTCACCCATGTCGATTTTGGCGATGCCGGAAGATGCTAAATTCGGCTCTCCAAGCAGTGATAGACCCAAGCTATCTTGACTCACAAATTGCCCTATGGAGGCTGCCGCCTGCAATGCCATCGATATCATAAATACTCCCGATATCCTGCTTTTTTTTGCGATTCCATTCTTGATAAGTATGTATAACAAGAAGAGTGTCGCGATCTTAAAAACCACCCACTCTATCGCAACTGATGAGTGAAAAGCTATGAGTGCTCCAAGGATACAAAGCAGTCCCAGATGCATTCTGTTCCCTGTATTGATCTTCTTCTGAAACGGCAAGAAGAGTACTGCGCTTAGTATGACTAGTATGTCGCTTAAATATATTGCTGCGTTATTAAACTGATTCGCTTGTCCTGCCAAATATATATCAGGCTGAGAAACGATAGTGAAAATTTGCAGGGGCAGTATGAAAATCGCGAACAAAAATATCGCTTCGGCTATATCCTCCATTTTGATTTTTTTACTCTCCTTCCGTACCAGAGAGACTAGGGAAAAGCCCTTCATCGGGTATGATTGCGTTAATTTGTTGCTCTACTGTGCTGAGGGCTGAGCTTACTTTGACTGTCGAAAGTATTGATGAGACAGCCTCTTCGATAATCTCTGCGTATTTTTGCGCATCGGCTATAGGTATTGTTTCCGCATATCCAACTTGAGTCGCGAATACGCCATAAATCGGATCTTTCATCTCTTCCTCAAGCAAGTCTCTTCTTGATGACGGCTTGTGAGTCTCTTCGAAGTAATACTGCCCGACTTCTTGTGATGCTAAATACTCTATAAAAGCCCACGCTTCGTCCGGATAGTCCGATGTTCTGGAAACCGTATATGCGAAGTAATTTGCATACACATTCCTCTTGTCCGTACTTGTGTCGGGGTCGTAGACCTGTGGTATTTCCACTACCTTGATTGCATTCGGATCTATAGTGTCTCCGCCTGTCTTCTTCTCTGTTTCTATCAAGTTTAACAAGTCTTCGTACAGATAAGAATAACCGAAAATCATTGACACTTTACCTTCTATAAAAGATTGTAACTCCTTCTCGCTGCTATCTGCATCCGAGATGTACTCATTCCAGCAATAATTCTTGTTACTTGGAATAGCAAACGACGTGTATAAGTCAAAAGCTTCTTCTCCTGGTGACGTGATGCCTCCAGAGGCGCTAACCTCTGTATCGGCGATGGTCGAAGCCGTGTAGCTGTTGTTATACAAAGGTGCTTTGTACTGCAATAACAATGTATAGAGTATGTCTGTTGCCCTAAGGATGTTGTCGGTACGTCCCATTGCAATCCCAGCCACCTCAAATCTCTCGAAGCTGTTGTCTGACTTAGTGAGCTTGTACACGTCATCAAGCAGTTCGCTCCATGTATTTGCGGGCTTTCCTCTCGATGGTACGGCGTCTTCGTACTGATTTTTGTTGTAGTAAAGAGCTATCGTGTCCACGTACATAGGCATGCCGAAAATCACATAGTTAGTTGCGTCATATTGTCTTAGAAAATCGTCCGAAACTACGCTTACGAACGTATTATCAAACTCCGTCGCAGTTTCTAGGTCTACCAAGTATGGATTTACCTTTTTGTAATGTTCGTATATCCAGCTATTTTGCATCATGAAGATGTCCGGACCTTTCCCCTCCGCTAATTCATTGATGATGAGGTCCAGATATGCCTCGGGGTCTGTGAACTGTTTATACGTTATGTTGACGTTCGTGTGAGAGCTTTCGTATTCCTGTATTAGTGGCTTGTAAATATCGGAATCATCAAAAAGTCCGTACATGACAAGGTCAACCGCCTCCGAACTACTTTTGGTAGATGTCGTATCCTTTTTAAGGCATCCTGAAAACATCGTCAAAATCACTGTAATAATTACAATAAATGCTATGTTTTTTCGCATATTTTGTTTTTTATTTTTAATCTTTGATGGGATTATACCTGCCGCAGTCCACAGAGCAAATACCTTTTTGAAAGCGCGTAGTAATAAAAGTTCTTTCTATACTTCTTAGCCAGCATAAGTACGGGCTTCCGCGATATCAGCCATAGCGCTGTTTTCTTCCATAAAGGCGGTAGTTTTTTCAGTTCCGGATGTTTTTTGTGGAAGATTTTTGACGATTTGCCGATCGACCGCATCCGATCCGCCAAAGACTTCTCGTCTATCATATGGTGATGGTAGCCTACAGCATTTTTATTGTAATAAAGCTTCATGTTCTCTTCTTTTGCGAGTCTGTATCCAAGCTCTATATCTTCCCATCCGTACGAATGGAAGTCCTGATCAAACTTGTGTTTTTCCAGTAGCTTTTTCTTGATTGAGATGTTCGAGGTGTAAAAGAAATTGTAATCCGCTTCCTCCTTCCCCTCGAGAAGATCGTATGCAAACTGAGTGCCTCCGTCTTTTCCACTTGTGAGCCATCTCATAAAATCCGTCACTTCTACTTCCGGATGCCACAGCACCAAACCGAGCACTGCTATCCTCTTCTCCGGATGTTTTTTGTGCATAAGCATATGTCCCTGTACCGCGGTTCTTTCGAGAAGAATGTCGTCGCCTATAAACAGGATGATGTCTCCTGTAGCGTGCTTAAGCCCATTATTTCTTGCGTTGCCCTGTCCTTGATTTTTCTGATATACGTATTTGAAATGGGGGAATCTAAAACTCCAACTTGTTGAAATCTCTTGTGTCTTATCGCTGCTGCCGTCGTCAACAACGATTACTTGGAAGTCCTGAAAAGTTTGTTCGCTTAAATGTTCGAGGCAGCGACCGAGTATTTCGGCTCTATTGTGAGTTGGTATGATTATTGTAAGCATTGGATCTATCATCTGTTTGATTCTAATAGAGCCATTCTTCCAAAGTCAATCAACTACTGCAAAATGGGGAAATCTGCTGCGAATTCTTCAAAGCTCCTCAATGGGAATTTGCTCAGGTTTCGCCACTACCTTATCCGTATCTAACCTGATGCGCCGTTGTCGCTTTTTAGAATTTTCGCGCAACTTTATCATTTTTCGCTACGTTACTGACCTTTGCAGAGGTCTCTATTAGAAAAAGGGTCTTATGTAAAAGACCCTTTTTCATCCCTACCGTACTTCGCTTTAATCGACTGTACGTAATTATTACTCTTTGTCCTCTGCAGACGTAGCCTCTATCTCGTCTTTCTTAATCTTCAGGAAGATTACGCGACTCGCTTTCACCTCAGTGATAGAGCGCTTACCACCCTCTTTATCTTCATAGCCCCTGTACTGAATTTCGCCCTCCAGCATAACCAGGCTGCCTTTTGTTAAATGCTTTGCGCATATGTCGCCAAGCTGTCTCCATGCTACAATCCTATGAAATTGAGCCTGATCCTCTATCTCGCCTGTCTCATGCGCTACCGCTTTGTTTGTTGCGACTGAGAATTTGGTCAGAGTGTGGCCGTGTTCCGTCTTTTTGCTCTCGGGATTGGCCGTGAGATGCCCGAGCAGCATCACTTTGTTTAGGTACTGCATCTTTTTATTTGGTTAGGAAATACAGCACTTTCTGTTTTAGCAAAGTGATATTAAAAAAAGATGAAAAAACATCCTGGGAGCTGTTAACGTAACCAGCTTCTAATATCCGAATCTTTGGTAACTTTTTCCAAGTCTGGATGATCTGCCTCCCAAATTCCGATCTGGCTCCCACCACATTTCGCGGCCCAGTACTAGGGCTGCTCTCTTGCATGTTTCTCCTCTCTGGTCTGTTATGGCTCTGTGCATAGCTTTTGGAGGAACTAAGCGTTCAAGATGAGGTGGAAAGCTTCCGGTAGCCGCATAGTGTAGTTTTTAGTATCGGCAGTGTATTTTATTATATCAATGCCTTTAGGGCAAGGTTGTTTATTGACGCCAATCCTGTATAGGCTATACTTTTACGCCTTAACTTACTTATATTATGAGTTTTTCACAGGCGACAGGATTGCATGATCAGTGGCAAGGCACGGTTGGACGAACATTTGATGTTGGTACTCCCGACAATGGCAAAGAAAAGCCGATGCAGCGTCACTATCTGGAAGGAAAAGGAGATTTTGATTTCGATGATCAGCAGTATAGCTTCCATGTCTCGTATTTAGATCTGCCTGAGCCAAATCAGTCTATGCCTGTACCTGCAAGCAGGGTTATTACCGAAGTTGCGCCTGATCTAAATTCACCACATGACATCGTTGTTCCTGTCTTAATGGGCTGGGGTGAAACTTCCGCTCAAATGGAGGGATCGATGCTTAAATGTTTACTTAGGAGCCTTAAGAAGAATGGATACGCCAACCCTCAAGTTATTGGAGTTAACTGTGTCGGCAAAGGTACGCCAGCATATTTGTACGCGGATAATCAGAGCGAAATAGGACTTGATGATGCGAGGGCTTTGGCAAAATACCTACACAAAACGGTCACCTTGGAGGCAACGTGTGCCTTGTAGGGCATTCTATGGGTAATCTGGCCGCATGTGCATTTTGGGAGCAGCTTAATGGTGCCAAAGAGGTAGAATCCGAGCGAGCGACTACTAATGTAAAGGTCAATAGACTCCTT
>Ga0210019_1000288_pt1 | contig 66129 bp, 71 predicted proteins | sample CryGeyCG2114_020_2_FD_183969 | JGI IMG/M metagenome (GOLD analysis project Ga0210019, IMG submission 183969) | Groundwater microbial communities from aquifer - Crystal Geyser CG11_big_fil_rev_8/21/14_0.20 (SPAdes) (version 2) | ecosystem: Environmental > Aquatic > Deep subsurface > Groundwater ...
AAATATAATTAATACAACATTATATATAATTGGTATTTATGCAGCAACAAAAGGTGGAAAAATTAAGAAAAACATTAAAAGAAAAAGGCCCTGACGGGTTTTTGGTAAGTAATTTTTACAACATCCTGTATTTATCTGGATTCAAAACGTTGGTTGATGACGAGAGGGAAGCGTGGATGTTAATAACGGCTAAAAACAGTTATTTATTTAGCGATAGTCGTTATTTAAATGTCAAATCTCAAAACTCAAATCTCAAATCCACATCTCAAATCTTAAAACTTATAACACCGGAAAAGGGATTAGTAAAACATCTTCAAGAAATTATTGTTGAGGAAAAAATAAAAAAGCTTGGTTTTGAAGGAGAAGATTTGAAGTATGGGGAGTTTTTAAAGTTTAAAGAACAGTTGGAAACAATTAAGATAGTTCCAACCGATCGGTTAATTATCTATCAACGGGCAATAAAAAACGAAGAAGAAATTAATAAGATTAAAAGAGCTTGTCAGGTTAGTGATCAATGTTTAACTGAAATTATTAAGACAGTTAGAGCGGGAACAAGCGAAAAAGAAATTGCTTTTAAGATTGAGTTTTGGTTAAAAGAAAAAGATTATAATCTGGCTTTTTATCCGATCATTGCTATTGATGAAAACTCCAGCGTTCCCCATTACAACACCAGGTCAGGCAATAATAAAAAAGTAAAGAATGGCTCAGTAATTCTTATTGACTTTGGCGCTAAATACCAAGATTACTGTTCGGACATCACCAGAATGATTTTCGTCGGTAAACCAAATAATGAAGTTTTAAATATCTATCAAAAACTGTTATCTGCTCAACAAAAAACAATAAAACAATTTAGCAATGAAACAATCTGTAAAAATCTTGATTCTTTTTGCCGCCAGCAACTAACTAATAGCTATTCTTATCCTCATTCCACCGGCCATGGTGTTGGTTTACAAGTTCATGAGTATCCGAAAATTTCTCAGACTTCAATTGATACCTTACAGCAAAACCAAATTTTTACCATCGAACCCGGAGTTTATAATGAGGGAAAATGGGGAATGAGGATTGAGGATACGATTTTAGTAAAAGAAAATAAGCAAATTGATGTTCTAACGAAGTTTGGTAAACAACCATTGATAATTTGAAATTTTCAATTTTCAATTTTCAATTCTTCCTTCATTTCCATTGTTTTTCCTGCTTCTTTTTTCTTTGGTTTAAACACATCAATTAGCTCTTCTTCACTTTTAGCTTTTAATTTTTGGGTAATTTCTTTTTCTTTTTCCCCTAGTTCTTTAACCTGCTTAGCCGCCTCAACCTTAGCTTTTAAATAGGTAATTAACTGTTCGCCATCAAGATTGTTTACCATAAAAATTGGTAAAATGAAACCCACTTCATCCAACCCTTGTTGTTTCATCTCTTCTTTATCAGAGAGAAGTTTATTTAAAGTATTAATAATTAAAGTAATATCTTGATCAACCCATTGATTTCGAGTTTTAATATTTTCGGTCACTGGTATCTCGCCTTTTTCATAATGATTAATCCACATTTTTTTTACCTGTTCATATTCGTCTATGGAAACTGTTGAAGGGACAATCACTGTTTGTTCGATATTTTTTTCTGGCTCGGCAATAAGCGGCGCTTGAGCAGAGATAACCTGCTCAACCTCTTTTTTATCAACTCCCTGTTTTTTGGCCACTTCTTCAGTTAGTTGAGAATCGGTTTTCACAATCAAACCGAATTCTTTAATGATGGTGGAGACTTTTTCTTTATCTATTTTTGTTTCTTGGGAAATTTGGTCGACAATCTGATTAATAGGACTATTAATCTTTTGTGCTAGGAGATTTAATACCTGTTGGACTTTTTCTATCGCTACGCCAGTCTTTTGAAAAATATCATTAGTTAATTTAATATTAGTAGAAACATATTGACTAACTGATGAAGAGATTAATTGGACCTTTTCCTGAGGAAGTTTTACTTTAATAGAAATAACTTGAGTAATAGGAACTGTTTTTGGAATAGTTTTTAAAATATTCTGTTTTTGGCTAGTCATTTCAAATTTAGGAGTAATAATTGATCCTAAAAACTGGCGAGCGACCGGGTCAGCTTTAGTGGCTCGATTAGCTATCTCTGTTCGGATATTCATATAATGAAGTTTTTCATTAGTGGTCGTTGCCTGAGTGGGATTTTTTAAATAGTTAATATTTTTTGTCACCGTTTCTGAAAGGGTTTTATTAGTTTCAAAATGGGCCACATCGGTGATTTTTGAAGCTCGCATATCAAGGGAGCGGACAATTTCTTCAGTTTTAGCTTTTTTAATTTCTTCCACTGTTTCTAGTTTAACCTTAATGGGAATTTCCCTTACCGCGCCAAAATTACTAATTAGAGAAGGAGCAACTGGGCTAGGTGATGGTCCGCCTGGTCGAGCTGGATTAAAGCTGCTAAGGAGAAGATTTTTTATCGCGTTAATTCCTTCACAACAGTAGTCACGGAAATTTCTCAGAAGCCACCAGGGAAAGATAGTCACTGCCCAAAGCATAAGTAGTGTAATAATATATTCAGCAAAAGTGTCAATATAGTTGCCATTATTTAAAGCAGAAAGCTTTTGTGCTGGTCCGCCATATAAAATATTAATCGCTGTCGGATAGATATAACCTTGAGCCGTGTCAGTTCTGGAAAAGTCAAAAACAAAGGGTAGTCCGACCTTCCAAACAGTAGCGACCGCTCCTAAAAACAAAGCTAATAATGGACCATAAAAAACCCATTGAAAAAAAACACCGATCCAAATCCAACCGACATTTTTGATAAAAGAAAAAGCCATTAAAATCGCTAAAAAAGGCGAAACAAAAAGCAAAAACCAGAGAACTATTTTTCTTAAAAGAAGCATTCCTCCCATTAAGTAATAGCTAATATTGGTTAGTTTCAGCAAAAAAAGCTCTGTTTTTACTGCTTCCTGGACGCGAAAATTAAGATCGCGGCAACCGACAAAGTCTAAATAATTTTTTTCTTGACTGATACCGGAGAAATATATATTAAAGAGATCTTTTCCTCCTAAATTTTCAATAAAAAACTTCATTAAAATTTCCGATAGTTGAATTATTGTAATCACCAATGAAGCAGAGAAAGAAATGAAAAGAAGAGACATTAAAATTCGAGTTACGGCTGGCCAGAGTTTAACACCGGTGTCAAAATTAGTTCGTTGACCAATGATAATCCCCAAACCCAATAAAGCCGCGGTCAGAATAGTGAGAAAATAGGCAAGATTCCTGGTCGTTCCCCAGATTTGGTATAAAACAGGATGATTATCAATCGCCGAGTTTGTCATCACCCAGTAGATAAACTGGCGGGCACGATCATTAGCTTTTCCTTGAGCGGTAATTTCTGGATCTTCAACCCAAAAATGGCTAGTTTTTGGATTAGCTTTAAAGGTGTCAAAATCTGTAGCGCATTGTTCACCTTTAGTTTGATAGATCGTTTCCAATTCTGGAGGACAAACACCGCATAGTTGATAAGGAATTTCAGTCGAAGACTGTTGAGCCAAAGTTGTCGTTATTGGCAACAATAAAAAGACTAAAAAAACAAGAAAAAAACTTAAAAAAAATCTTTTCATATTTTTTTTACTAAAATCAGTCCGGCGCAGGCCAGAGTAAGAAAGATTAAACCAGAAATAATTCCTTGGGTAGTTTTGTCAACTGAGCCAGATTTTGGCAGACTGGTTGGTGAAGGAAGAGTGGTAGAAGTAGTAGGAATAGTAGGAGTAGGAGTGACCGCTGGATTAAAAAGAGCGCAGACCTGGGTTGATCCTGAAGATTGAGCAATAATTTTAAAGGTGACATAGGCATAAGTGTCAGATCCAGAAAATCCTTGGGATGAACTACCGGAAATAATTAGTTTTCCGCTCCCTTGAGGATCAGTGCTTATTGTAGTAAAAGTATTACCAGGAGAGGTGGAAATGTATTCAAGCACCGCTTCGTCATAAGTCATGCCAATCTGGGTTGAAGCAAATGATTGTTTCTCCGTATCAATATTGACAGTAAATTTTACTTCTTGACCTCTTTGCAGCTGTTCTGATGGTGCAATGAGATCAAAGGTAAGAGCATGGCTGGGAATAACAAATAACAAATAACCAATAACCAATAATAAAATCGTTAAAACTTTTTTCATATTTTTATAATACTTGATTTTTTTCCAATTAACAATATAAATAAGTAAATTTACCTTTCCAAAGCTAAAAACATCCCCTTTTGTAGACTATAGTCCGTTGACAAAAGAGTCTATAAAGTTTATAAAGTCTTTAAAGTTCATAAAGCCTGTCTGCTGGCAGGCAGGTATTTTTCTTTATAGACTTTATGACTTTACGACTTTATGGACTAATATATATGTTAGCCAAGGTTTTATCAGGAACGACCATTGGTCTTGACGGTGTGTTGATTGAAGTTGAGGTTGACGTGGCGGAAAAAGGTTTCCCTCATTTTAACATTGTTGGTTTGCCTAGCAAGTCAGTTGATGAGGCCAAAGAAAGAGTCAGAACCGCGATTATCAACGTCGGTTATGAAATGCCTGACTCAAGGATTACGGTTAATTTAGCGCCGGCTGATATCCAAAAAACCGGGGCTGGATTTGATTTGCCAATCACCATTGGTATCTTAACCGTTTCAGGGAATATAAAAAAAGACTCGATCATCAACAGTTTGTTTATTGGCGAACTTTCTCTTGAAGGAGAGTTAAGAACCGTGCCGGGAATTATTTCTATAACTATTTTAGCTAAAGAAAAAAGGATTAAAAATATCTATCTTCCTTGGGGTAATGTTTACGAAGCTTCATTAATTGATGGCATCAATATCTATCCGATAAAAAATCTCATCCAATTAATATTACATCTCAATGGTGATAGACGCCTTAGCCCATTTCCTCATCAACCAATTAATCAGTTAGTTAAAGAAGAAAAATATGAATATTTATTTGAGGATGTTAAAGGTCAAGAAATGGCTAAACGGGCCTTGGAGATTGCCAGCGCCGGTTTTCATAATGTGTTATTAAAAGGGCCGCCAGGAACAGGTAAAACCTTTCTTGCCCGTGCTTTTCCTTCAATTCTGCCGGCAATGGAAAAGAAAGAAGTGTTTGAGGTGACGAAAATCTATTCAGTGAGCGGTCTTCTTCAAGAAAAATTTTTTATTGTCAATCGGCCATTTCGTTCACCTCACCACACAACTTCGCGGATTGGTCTTATAGGCGGTGGTTCAATCCCGAGTCCAGGGGAAATTTCTTTAGCTCATCGAGGAGTTTTGTTTATGGACGAACTAGCGGAGTTTCCTAGAAATATTCTTGAGTCACTCCGTCAACCCTTGGAGGATGGATTTATTACCATCTCGCGGGCGGCTGGTAGTTTGAGATTTCCCTCAAGATTTATTTTACTAGCAGCCTCCAACCCCTGTCCCTGCGGCTACCTTGGTCATCCAAAAAAATCTTGTTGTTGTTTACCAGGGGCGATTTTAAAGTATAAAAAACGACTATCCGGGCCGCTTTTGGATAGAATTGATATTCATAGTGACGTTCCTTTTCTTGAGGAAAGCAAGTTGACTACCGATATTTCTTCTGAGACCAGCAAAACGATTAGAGAAAGAGTAATGACGGCTCGAGAAAGACAGAAAAAACGATTTCTTAAAGAGAAAATTTTTACCAATGGTGAGATGAATTCGGTCCAGATTAAAAAATACTGCCAAGTTGAAGATAGAGCCATTAATCTTTTAAAGCAGGCAATCAACAAATTCTCTTTATCAGCGCGGAGTTATTTTAAAGTGATAAAGATTGCTCAAACAGTTGCCGATCTTAGTAATAAAGAAAAGATAGAAGTTTCCCATATCAGTGAGGCTTTGCAGTTTCGACCGCTTGATGAATAATCTTTTTTGGTATTGACAAGGAAAACAAAGTTCTTTATACTTTTTTCATATGTTGACCCTATTTACTCTTTTAGCTCAAAATCCAACAATTGGAAGCGTTACTTACTCTCCGGTTAATTTAGGCTTTACTATACCTCCTTTTAATGCAGTCTTGACTTTTATAATCAGGCTTTTCTTTATTATAGCTGGAATAATTGCCATCCTCTATCTTCTCTTAGGCGCTTTTGCCTGGATTACCTCGGGCGGCAATAAAGAAAATGTTGATAAAGCCAGAGACAAAATCATGAATGCCATCATTGGTATTGTTCTCATCTTTGCCGTTTTGGCAGTCGTTGGCGTGGTTGAACAGATGTTTTTCCCAGCTGACGTCGGTTTAGGGATTACCAAACCAATTGTGTTTCCCAAGTTGATCCAGTAAAGCCCATTGTGTTAAATCTACTTCTTTTTACTATTTATGCCCAAGGAATTCAAGAGTGGGGCGATTGTGTTACTCCTGAAGGAGTGCCCACTTTAAAATGTCTTGAGGTGGTTTTTGGCAACATTCTTTTTATGTCTTCAGCTTTTATTATTTTGGTTTTATTTATTATGTTTATTATTGGCGCTTTTCGTTATCTCACCTCATTTGGCAATGCGGAAAAGATGAAAAAAGCCAAAGGCACTCTCACCTATGCGCTAGTGGGATTTATTTTATTTGTCAGCGCCTTTCTAATTTTGAAAATCATTGATGTGATATTTTTAGGAGGAAATAATCAAATCTTTCAGTTTAATATTGGAGAATAATTTATTTACTTGGAGTGACAAAAATCACCTTCACCCCTTTTTCTTCAGGAATAGGCGAAGCCATTTTTGATCTTTCTTTTAAAAAATTAAAAAGAACAAAGGCTAAAAGAGCAAGACCGATGGCAATGAGGATAAAACCAAAACGTTTCATAGATTAACTTTTTCTTTAATTAAATACATTGGTCGTTTTTGGATTTCTTTGTAAATCTTACCAATATATTCGCCAATAATACCAATGGTAATCAGTTGGATGCCGCCTAAGAACATAATGGCGGTAAAAAGACCAGCCCAGCCAACAGTAAACTGCTGGGGATAGAGAATTTTTTCAATTAGTTTATAGATAATACCAAAAAAGCCAAAAATACCTGATAAAAATCCGAAATAAGTAGCGATTCTCAAAGGTTTAGTAGAAAAAGAAGTAATTCCTTCAAGAGCGAAGTTTAACATCTTTAAAAATCCATAATGAGTTTTTCCAGAAAATCTTTTTTCTCTTTCAAAATAAACATAAGCTGAGGGATAACTACTCCAAGAAACCAACCCTCTTAAAAATCTTGAACTTTCTGGTAGATTGTTTAAAAAATTAACTACCTCTTTATCTAAAAGGCGAAAATCACCCACCTCTTGAGGGATAAGGACATCGGAAAGGAAATTAATTAACTGATAAAAAAAACTGGCGGTTAGCTTTTTAAAGATGGTTTCTCCTTGTCTTTGATTTCTTTTGGCGTAAACTACCTTGGCTCCTTTTTCCCATTGGTTAATCATTTTAGGAATGATCTCGGGAGGGTCTTGAAGGTCGGCATCAATTGAGACAACAGCATCGCCTTTGGCATTTTGATAGCCAGCACTTAATGCCATCTGGTGGCCAAAGTTACGGTAAAAACTAATGAGTTTTATCTGGCTATTTTTTTCAGACTGTTTTTTTATTTGTTCACAAGTTTTATCTTTTGAGCCGTCATCGACAAAGATTATTTCGTAATGGTATTTTTTTATAACCGGGATGAGGCGTTTTAAAAGAGGAATAATATTTTCTTGTTCATTATAAACAGGAATGATGATGGAAAGGAGAAAGTTATTGTTCATGATATTAAGTATATCATTTGCCCTCCATATCTTCCTTCAACACTTAACTCATCGCTATTCACTCGTCGTGTTGAAGAGCGATATTTGGAGGGCATAAGAAAGCGTATCCCGACTAAAGTCGGGACGCTTTCTAATGTTACGGGGCCGGGAGTCGAACCGCGGTCTAGGAGATTATGAGCCTCCTGTGCAACCGTACACTACCCCGTAATATTAAAGAACACTACAATTATACCTGAAAAATACAAACTTTTTTGCCAAACTGTCATTGCGAGGGAGCGAAGCGACCGAAGCAATCTCTAAATACTTAAATATAAATCCTTAAAATCTGGATTTTTGTTTTTGATTAATTCTTCCTTTATTATATTTAGAACTAAAACTAGAGACTAATTTATTCTTATGTTCGTAAATCCTTCTTTTAAAATTATTAGTTACTCCTATATATAAGACAGTATTTATTTTATTAGTAGCAATATAGACAAAATAATTATTTTTGTTCATTAATCTTAATTATAAGAGATTGCTTCTCTCCTTTTAGTCGCTCGCAATGACATTTTAGACATCCTCAGTTTAGACACCCTAAGGGTGTCCAGGCACGAAGTTACTTAAAAAATAACTGCCACCATTGTTGCCAATTAGGTGCGGGAGTCGGAGTGACAGAAATCAAAGAAGGGGACGGAGTAGGAAGAATAATTGCTATTTCATTAGGTTGTAGTAAATTAAGCTTGTCTCTGATGGTTTTTTCCACTTCAGTCAAACTTTTTTTCTTGACTACTTCGGTCTTTAACTCAATATTTCTTTTCTTTTCTTTTTCATAGTCGTTTTTATAATCAAGATAAAACTGGTATTTATTTTTATAATCAAGAATATTTCTTAAAAGCGAAGAAAAAAGAAAAAGCAAAAGAAGAACAAAACCGATCTTTCTGATAAGTTTCATAATTACATTATAGCTAAGCAGTTATGGGTTAGGAATAAGGAAGGAAGAGAGAACTTTCATAATACGCGCTGGATCAGCTTTTGATTTTAATGATTTCATACAAATGCCGATAATTGCCTTTGGATTATTTTCAAAAACTTGTTTATTTTCTGCAATAATTTTATCAACCTCTTTTTTTAACTCTTCGTCAGAAATCTCAGCTGGTAGATAAGAAGAAACTATTTCCAGTTGTTTTTTGTTCTTTATCACTAAGTCGTCTCTGCCACCTTTTTCAAAAGCGTCAATAGATTCTTTTAGTTCTTTAGCAATTTTTTTAAGAACGACGATAGTTTCTTCATCTGAAAGAACTGCCTTCTTTTCAATTTCTTTATTTTGAATCTGTGCTAAAATAAAACGGAGGATGTTAAGGATGTCTCTGTTACCGGCCTTAAGAGCAGTTATCTGATCATCTTGTATTTTTTTTCTTAACATTTCTTAATTATACTTTAATTCTATGGAAAAAAAAGAAACAAAAGACGTGATGGAGGTTTTATCCAACCTGAGGGATATTATTGACCATAAACCGTCGACTCTAAAAATGTATGAGGAAATTCAGATGATGAAGTTTAAGATAAGACCGCTTCAAGGAGATGTGCTGGCGATTAATCTCAATAACGAAAGATTTTTAGAAACCCTTTGGAGTCTAGGTAAACTTGACGAGTTTTTTCAAAGAGAGTATGGGAAAATGTCAAAAAAAGACCAAGAAATTTTTATTAGGTATTTTGATAATTTCTACAAAAACTTACAGCAGGAATTAAATAAGATTAAGCTTTATAATAAAAAAAACCCACCAAGAACTTCCATTTTAGAGATGGAGATCTTTAAAGAAAAATTATTAAAGAAAAAAGTAAATTAATCAATGAAAAAATTTCCGCTGGTTTTTGATCTGGAGACCAAACATAGCTTTCGCGACTTTAGCGACCCAAAAAAACTAGAAATTACTGTGGCTGCCATTTTTAATTACGAAAATAATGAAACAAAAGTCTTTACTGAAAAAGAAATTAATAAACTTTTTCCTATTTTTGAAAGCGCTTCTTATATCATCGGTTATAATGTAAAAAATTTTGACTTAGCCGTGTTACAGGCTTACTATCCAGGCCGGGTTGAAGTTTTTCCTACTTTTGATATTTTGGAAGACATAAAAGAAAAAATTGGCAAAAGAATTTCTCTCAATGAAGTCGTCATCGCCACCTTAGCTAAGAAAAAAACCGGTCATGGACTCCAAGCAATTAATCTTTTTAAAGAGGGAAGAATTGATGAGTTGAAAAAATACTGTTTAGACGATGTCATGTTGACTAAAGAACTATTTGAATATGGAATAAAAAATCAAGAGATTTTCTATCTCAATGAAAAAGGCAAGGTAACAATAAAGGTTGATTGGAAAAAGTATCTAGAAGAAGAAAAAAAAACCAGTGATACGCCTTTGACTCTGCCTTTTTAATTTTTAGCTCACTAATCCTATCGGCATATACCAGGTGAAAGGTTTGGTGCAGACTGGACATTGTTTGGGAGGAGTTTTTCCTTTATAAATATTGCCGCAGTTAAGACACTTCCATTCTAGCACTGTGTCTGAATCGTATAAGGTTTTACTGTTAAGTTTTCGGGCAATGATTAAATATCTTTCTTCATGTTTTTCCTCAACTTTTTTAACATTGCCAAATAGTCTGGCTGCTTCCAGTTGTTTTTCTTTGATGGCGATTTTTTCAAAGTCTGGATACATGGTCGTCCACTCATAACGTTCTCCTTCGGCCGCCAACTTAAGGTTGTCAGCGGTCTTTCCATAGGCTTTTATTTCTAAGATAGTCGGTGTGACTACTTTACCTTTGATCTGTTCATAGAGTTCTTCGGCATGGGCTTTTTCGTTGCTGGCGGTTTCTTCAAAAACCTGGGCAATCCATTCATAGCCTTCCTTCCGCGCCATCTTAGCAAACTGGTTGTATTTATTGCGGGCCATTGACTCGCCGGCAAAAGCTTTAAGCAGATTTTGTTGAGTTAGTAAATTTTTCATATAAGATAAGTATACAACATGCCTGAAAAATCTTTGTTTTTTTGATATTATATAATCTGCTCTTTGATCCCGCTGAGCGGGATTGGCACTTTGACATTTTTCATTTATTTATTTGTTTATTTGATTATTGGTTTATTTTTATATTCCCCTGTAGCTCAATTGGTAGAGCAAATCCCTGTTAAGGATAAGGTTACTGGTTCGAGTCCAGTCGGGGGAGCATTAGCTTGGAGAATATAACTATAACCTCTTCAATTAAATAGCCATGATGGATGTTTAATTTGGTACTTTACATTCGTCTAATATTCGTCTATAATGTGTCTATGTTTCACCCAAAATATACTATCACAAATAAGCTCCTTGAGAATATTAAACGTATCACAACACTTGTTAATAAGATGAACCGGTGGAGATTCCCAGAGGTAGTTTTAGTTGAATTACAAAAAAACGCAGAGGCTGTTTCTGCCTTTGCTTCAACCAGCATTGAGGGTAACCCACTCCCGCTAACTGATGTAAAAAGAATTCTTAAAAGACATCCAACACAGATAAGAAAAAGTGAACAAGAAGTTATAAACTATAATCAAGCTCTGCAAGAAGTCAATACTCAATTAAATAAAGAGAAAATATCATTTAATCTTCCCCTCATTTTTTCTCTCCAAAAAAAAATAATCAATAAGCTTATTCCTGTCCATCAGTCAGGAACGGTACGAACACAACCTGTATTCGTAAATGATCCACGTCTCGGTAAAACAATCTATTGGCCCCCAGATGGACACGATGTTTTGCCTCTAATGAAAGATCTTATTGAATTTGTAAAAATAAATCAGCAAGTAATTGATCCTCTTATTGTGGCTGGAATATTTCACAAACAGATGGTTATCATTCATCCCTTTATGGATGGGAATGGAAGAACAACGCGGCTTGCAACAAAAATTCTTCTTGCCCAAATGGGCCTGGACACTTTTCATTTATTCAGTTTTGAAAATTACTACAATAACAATGTTTCTCAGTATTTTGAGATGGTCGGGGTAAAAGGAAACTACTATGATTTAGTTAATCTCATTGATTTTACTCAGTGGCTTGAGTATTTTACCGATGGAATAATTGATGAATTATTACGAGTTGAAAAAACTTTACCACAATTATTTACAAATCCTCAAATTAATCTTAAATCTCATCATCAAACGATTTTACAAACGATCCAACAAAAAGGATTTATAAACGATTCAGGATATGCTAAGTTAACTATAAGAGCACGGGCGACTCGGTATCTCGACTTTCAAAAACTTATTAACCTTGGCCTAATTGAGTCAAAAGGAAAAGGGAAATCTACTTATTATGTTTTGAAGGAGAAATAAGTCGCAGGAGAAAAGGAACAATCCTCATAGTTGGCAGTTTATATTTATAAGCAATGTCATAATACCACCGGTGATATTTTTTCTTTAGTTCAGTTAAACGCTTATCAAACCAACGATCGCTTTCAATATGAGATAAATTATTTCCAGCAACTCGTTCAATTGCTGGTTCCAGTAAGGCATGATGATAATCGTCATTTACAAGATTTTCTTTATCATCCCTTTCTTTCATAAGATTTATTAACTCCTTTTCTATTTGAAGATACGATGCAATTTTTTCATCGCTGGTCAATTCTAAAATAATTATTTTATTCGCTTTGTTAGTTTTAATTTTATTGAAAACAAAAATATCGAGGTCTTTTTTATTAAATAAAAGAACTTTACTTAATGTATTAATCATAGCTTTAGGATGATGTAGTTTTTTAGTATGATTTGACAAAATATATCCAGCATAAGATTTAGTAAATAAGATAAATCGTACTTTCTGTAAATATTTATTCATGAATAAATTATCCCAAAGAGGCAAGCAAATTATTAGATAAATAAAACTATAAATATAGATAACTAGTCCGAACATCGTCCATGATGGGGAACTGTGTTCAGTGCATGAGCCAGTAGCAGAATAAGCCAACAAACTTCCAAGTCAGAAAAAATTACTTAAGTTTTTGATATAGACCTTCAAAACTCATGGTAAAGTAGTCTTTTAAAGGTCCCAAATAATTAATAATGGGAATGTTTATTTCAAATTTTTCGGGGTATTTAATTAAATATCTCTCTTCAATTTTTTGAAATTTTTTTACCATCTGCTGAAACTGGTTTATCCTTAATTTATTTAATGATTCAAACTGCCGCCAATAATATTCGGCGGTCATAAAGCCTTTTATTTTTTTGGAAAAAACGATTTTTTTTACCTTTTCTTTAGGCAGAAGATGGATTGGCCATTTAGCAAAATCATAAAGATGGTGACCGGTAATTGAGTAATAAGGAGTGAATTCAACATAAAGGTACCCGCCGGATTTTAGCACTCTTAAAGCTTCTTGTATCATCTTGGCCGGATTCTTCATGTGTTCAATAACATCAAAGATAAAAACAATGTCAAAAAAACAGTCGTCATAAGGTAATCTTTCGTTTTTAACCAGGACGGAATTAAAATATTTATTCTTGGCCAGTTTGTCTTGGGCAAACTTTAATTTATCGCTGTCGATTTCTGTCGCCCATACTTGAGTCCCCTTTTCCAACAGAGCATAGCTTAAAGCGCCACAACCGCAGCCAATATCAAGCGCCCGCTTGTCAATCAAGTTTATCCTGTTACTGATTTTCTCAACACAAGCCAGAGCTCTTTTTCTTCGCCAGCGAAAATAATGTTCGGGAGAAATTCTTGATTGTTTAAAACCATTAATTTCATTCATCTTGCTTTTAATTATTTATATCAAAACAAAAATATTTAATCTATACCAGTAGAGCTTTTTTCTATCTTGGAAAATATAACTAGAATAGATATTATTTCCTATTAGTGATATACTTGTTTACAGATCTAAGAAATTGTTAACTTCTTTTTAATCAAACAACTTCTTATTTTTTACATATATGGCAAATAAAATATATATCGGCAACATTTCTTCAGCTACTACAGACAACGACCTGTTTAGCCTCTTTTCACTGTCAGGACAGGTAACATCAGCAAAAGTAGCCATTAGTATAGATCAAAAGAAAAATGCCGGATATGGATATGTCACAATGAGCGATGAAGAAGATATGAAAAAAGCAATCTTAAAATGCAACAACTCTGTTTTAAAAGGAAATAAGATTAGAGTCGTTATGGCTCATTCTATTGATCAAGACGAAAATTATTTCTCCAACCAGAATAGATTCAGGAGATACAGAAAATTTTAAAGCAAAGTTCAATATGAATAGTACATATAGCAATCCGTGTATACGCTGCGGAAAACAGCGGGTAGTTGGAAAGATATGGAAAGAAAAAGTGGGATACTCTGTTGTTACTACTACAGAATCAGCTTGCCCTGATATTGAATGCCAAAAAATAGTTGATAAAAGTAATAAGGATAGAAAGGATAGATATCAAGCTTCCAAATTAAAAAGAAAACTGGGCTTTAATCATAACAAAAAATACAAAAAACCTAAACGGTCCTAGGCCGACAGATAGAATAAATGCTATAATACTTGATAACATTACCCCATTAAATTATTAATTCTAAAAAAATAATTTTATGATAAAAAGCGCTCTTGATAGACTGACTAAGGTTCATCCCGATATGGAAATTTGGTGGGATTCTTCGCCTTTAATTTTTAAGTCTTGGGTTAAGAAGATGGTGGCGGATGCTCCGGCTACTCAAAAGAAAACATTAGAAGAACAACTTAACCGCATCTATGTTGTTTCCAATCCAGCTAAAAGTTTAGTTCGCGGATGTACCACCAATCCGCCTCTGTCTTTAGCGGCGGTCAAAAACGATCTTCCTTTTTGGAATAGGTGGGTTGATAATTTAATTCGTACTCATAAAGGACTAAGTCGATACGAATACTTTTGGTTGACCTATAAAGAGGTGATTCGGCGTGGCGCTGAAATGATGATGCCTATTTGGAAAGCCTCAGCTGGTCATTATGGTTATATCTCCGGCCAACTGGATCCTCGTCTTCTTACAGAAACTGACAAAATGATTAAAACCGCTAAGGAAATCCGTGCAATCTCTCCTAATGTGATGATTAAAGTCCCGGCCAGCACCCAGGGAGTTGAGGTGGTAAAAGCACTTACCTCAATGGCAATTCCCACCAATGTTACCACCTGTTTTACCCTGCCTCAGATCTGGGCGGTCGCCAAAGCGGCAAAAGAAGGCCTAGCGATTGCTCTCAAAAACAAAGTTGATATGAGCAAATGGCGCGCCGTCATTACCATGATGATCGGCCGACTAACAGAAAATCCTATCTTAGATCAACAGGCGGAAAGACGCGGCCTGACTCTTTCTTGGAGTGACAAGCATTGGTTGGGTATCTATGTCTTTCGCAAAGCTTTCAAGCTGTTAAAGGATAACGCGATGCCAAGTAAAATGCTTGCCTGCTCGATGCGCGACGGTCCCTTGGTTGGCGGTAAGTATCATTTCTGGGACGTGGAAAAGATTGCTGGCGACATCGTCTATACCATGCCGCCTTATGTTTTGGAGCCGCTTTTTCAACGCTGCGCTGATCTTGAGTTTAAAGAAGAGATTTTATTAGATGACGTACCCAAAGAAGTATTAGCCAAGATGAGTAAAATTCCCTATGTGTTACAGTCATGGGATGAAAACGGCATGGAAGAAGACCAATTTAATCTTCATCCAGCCACCATTACGACAGCTGAAGCCTTTTCCCAAGCCTCGGCTGGTTTGGAAACCTATGTTGGAGAAAGAATGGCCTTATTAAAAATTAAAGGAAAAAAATTATGAAAAAATCGATTAAGGAATATTTCGTTCCCTGGATTAAGCCATTAAAAATGTATGTTTCCAACCACATTGATTTAGCCTGGAAAAAACCGTCACTTCACCGAATGATGTCCAACGAGAATCCGATTCCGCCCTCTGCCAAAGTCCTAAAAACAATAAAAAAATATAGCGCCATCGCCAATCGTTATCCAGATCAAGGTATTGTTATTCGTAGTAAGATTGCCAAAATGAACGGACTGGACGGTCCGGAGAATGTCGTCCTTGGTAATGGGTCAAGTGAAATTTTTGATATGATCTACCGAAGTTTTCTTCAGCCAGGCGATCAGGTAATTCAGCAGACGCCTTGTTTTGGAATTTATAAACTAAGAACGGTTTTACTCGGTGGAGAGATTGTTTCCGTACCAATGATCTACAAAAATAACAAGATGTTTTACGATGTCGACGCTATTCTTAGGGCGACTACTGACAAAACCAAAGCGATCACTATTGCTAATCCCAATAACCCAACCGGTGATTTTATGGAAACAGGCGATTTTGTCCGCCTGGCTAAAACAGGCATTCCTTTTGTCATCGATGAAGCTTACATTGAATACGCTGGTTTAAAAAAATCCCAGGTAGCACTGATTAAGAAATACAAAAATGTCATTATTACGCGAACATTATCTAAAGCCTATGGACTAGCCGGACTACGGTTAGGCTATCTTTTAGCTGATAAGGAAGTAGCGATGAAGATTGCTGCTACTCTTTTGCCGTGGAATGTGGGAACAATTACCATGTGGGCGGCTCTGACTGCGCTTGAAGATAAAAAAAGTCTTGGTAAACGAGTCAAGTTTAACAACGAACAGGTAGCCTTTATTGAAAAATCTCTTAGTAAAATTCCCGGCTTAGTCGTCTTTCCGTCAAGCGCCAATTACGTCTTATTTGATGCCGCTCCAGCCGGTAAAAACGGCAAGGAGATTATTGAGTTTTGCCAGAAAAAAGGGATTATCCTGCGGGCGATCTCATCATCAAAACACAAAATCGAAGGTTGGTTTAGAGTGACCATTGGCAGTAAAAAAGAAAACCAATTGTTCGTCAAAACCATTAAAGAATTTTTTTCTAAGTAATCTTTTTTGCTATCTGGGTTTTTTTCGGGTGAGATTGAATATCTTTTTGGAGATAAACCTCCTCGATATTTTTATAATTTCCTAGTTTTCCAAAAGCAATCACTACAAAAGGTTGATGATCTTTATTCAAGTTAAATAGCTTTCTCAGTTTTTCCGTGTCGCAATTTCCTATCTGTCTAGCATAATATTCCAGATGTTGTGCTTGTAGAACCAGTGACATTACCGAAGCGCCAAGGTCATAAAGAGCATAAGGGTTGCGTTCTCCTTCAACAACTGGCAGATAACAGGCAATAATAAAAACTGCCGCCGTCTTTGCCCAGTAGTTTGACTGGGGAAGACAGGAGACAATTTTTTTAAAAGATGAAGAGTTATTTTCTGTCCAGTAAAAATACCACGGTTGGTAGTTATGGCCAGAAGGCGCCAGGCGAGCGGCTTCGAAGATAGAATTAAGATCTTTTTCCGGAATTTTTTCACTGGAAAAATGTCGCGGACTAAAACGGTCGGCGATTGGTTTTATTACTGGGTAACGAAGTCGTGGTTTACGAATATCAATAATTTCTTTTGCAGAAATTTTCATAGTATTATGATATTATATAATTTAATTTATTTTATATGATTTTTTTATCTCTAAAAACTTATAAAGAATCAACTGGTGAGGCAGCCGTCAGACTTTTATCTTGTGTCAAAAAAGTAGCTAAAGAAACAGGTGTCAAGATAATTCCAGCGGTCCAGCCGACTGATATTTACCGGGTAAAAAAAGAGCTGGGGATTGAAGTCTGGGCGCAGCACATGGACCCAATTGATCCGGGAAAAAATATGGGCTGGCTTTCGCCTTATGCCATAAAGGAAGCAGGCGCAACAGGCGTTGTCATTAATCATAGTGAACATAAAGTGCCTGATGAACAAGTGAAAAAAATCCTCGATAAAGCCAAAGAATACGGTTTAAGGAATGTCGTTATTGGTTTTAATCCGGAAATGATTATCAAATACGACTCTTGGGATCCGGACTATGTTTCTTATGAAAGGGAAGATATGATTGACGGTGGTGTGTCGATGCTGACTCAAGAGGCAGAAAATATCAAAAAATTAGTCAAAGTTTTAAAGCATCCTTTGATTATCGGCGCTGGTATCTCAACGGGAGAAGACACAAAACAGGCGGTCGCTTTAGGCGCTAAAGGAGTCATACTCGCCTCAGGTTTTGTTTTAGCTAAGGATCCAGAAGCAAAATTAAGAGAGCTAACAATGGGATTTAAATGAACTTTTCCAAAACCAACCGGGAATTGTAGTGTCGAAAATAAATAGATTACGCGCGAGATATCTTTATTCTTTCCGTTAACCAAAGACGAACCAAAGATGATACTTTTAATCCTTTTTCTTTAGCTATTTTATCCAGTTTACTTTTCAGGCCTTTCTGAACTCGTAAAATCAATGTTTCTTCTTTTGGTTTATGAAGATTGATAAATAAATCAATATCTTCAAAACTGTCCCAATGATCAGCCAGGCTGTTTTTATCCCAGTATTCAGCCTCTTCTTTTAGAGATTTAAATTTTGGAATTATTTTTTTCTTTTTCATAAATTTTTCTCCTTTCTTTTTTATCAGCATCTCTTGCGGTTACTACATAATATTTTCCCCCTGATTTTCTAGATAAAATAGTTGATATAATTCTGTTTCCGCTTCTGCCTATAAGAATCAAACGATTGTTATAACCTTTTTTATAAGTGACAACTTTTAAAATAGATTCTTCAACCTGTTTTGGTGTTAGGCTGTGCTTTTTAATATGTTCGATATTCCAATCATTCCAGACGAGTTGATTTAAAAGAACTTTAATCATATTTTAATACAAATGTATTACATTTGTCAATACATAAATTAGTTATAAAGTCATAAAGTCAAAAGTCTGTAAAGAAAAATGCCTGCTTGCCAGCAGGCAGGCTTAATGGCTTTAAAGACTTTATAAATTTTATAGACTCTCTTGTCAACGGACTATAGTCTACAAGAATATAACTCTAGAATGTTAGAGCAGGCTTTTTTAAAAGCTTCAATACCGGCTCTTCGCCGTCGGGGACTTTGAATTTTTCCTGATCAAACAGTTTTATTTTTTTTGGAGTAAGGCGATACATCCTTCCCTTATAAAGACCCTTCTTCATATTTTCTAAACTAATATCAGGTCGATTAACATTAAGAAAATCTTTCCAAAGTCTTATCGCATGACGGATTTTATTGATTCCAGAAACTTTTTCTACATAACCATATATTTGTAAGCCTCTTTTTACATCAGAAGGTTTTTGATGGGAGTCAAAAATTGCCGCCGTCACCATTTTGTTTTTCTTCATCTGCCGGCCATGAATGGTGGCAGGATTACTTAAAAAATATAAATTAAGATCTTTGTCAAACGAATAAAATACACTAGCAATCCATGGATGATTACCATATGTGGCAAGAGTCATTAAGTTCTGGGAGGTAAGAAAATCAAAGACATCCTTTTTAGTAAGAACAAGATTTTTATTCATAGATATCTTACTTAAAACTTTTGCCAAATTTAAGCATATAGCCGCCATCAACAGTTACTACCGAGCCGACCAGAGCATCGTTTTTTGCAATAAAGAGAAACGCCTCAGTTATCTCTTCAGGGTTAATCATTCGACCAATAGGATTAGCATCTATAAAGTATTTGATAGTTTTTTTATCAAATTGATCATAGTAAGGAGTTTGGGTTCTACCTGGAGCAACTGCATTCACTAATATAGTTGGCGCTACTTGTTTTGCTAACGTCTTAGTAAAATTGATGACCGCAGCTTTTGCGGCCGAGTAGGCAATAACACCTTCTCTTCCTCCATAGTCGATTCCCATAATTGAAGCCGTATTAATTATTTTTCCGCCACCTTGTTTTTTCATTATCGTTACTGCTTCTTTAGAACACAAGACCGTAGTAAAAAAATTATCATTAAAATTTGCCAACCAGTGATTTTTATTGGTTTCTTCTAAATAGCCGGGAGTTGGCCAACCAGCATTATTAATGAGAATATCTACTTTTTTAAAGACTTCTAAAGTTTTTTTAAACAATCTTTTTACCGTGTTTTCATCAGAGACGTCTCCTTGGAAAATGAGTCCCTGCGAGCCGGTTTTTTTGATTTGTCTCAATGTTTCTTCGGCGCCATTTTTATTAGTTTTATAATTAACAACAAGCTTTGATCCTTCTTTAGCAAAGGCAATAGCAGTATTTTGGCCAATCCCACTTGAAGAACCAGTGATTACAACGACTTTATTTTTCAGCTGCATAATAGACATTATATCAGAAAGCTCTTAACTAAGATTTAGTCAGATATTTTTTTCTTTTCTCTTCGCTGAATTTTTCTATTGCATAGCGAAGCATTGTTCGAGGTATTTTTTTATAATATTTATTCAAAAAGTTTTCTAAAGCTTTTTCATCTTTTTTTCCCAGTTCCCTTAACGCCCAGCCAACCGCCTTATGAATTAAATCATGCTTATCGTTGAGAAGAATTTTGGACACCCTAAGGGTGTCTTGAAGCTTACTTTTTCTAATAAAAGCAAAAGTAGAGATAATGGCAATTCGTCTTTCCCAGAGGTTTTTTGAACAAGCTAGTTGGTAAAGAATTTTTCTGTCTTTATCTAATAAGTATTCACCAATAATGTCACGGCAGCTGAGATCAACTAAGTCCCAGTTATTGATATAGTTAGTATTTTTTAGATAAAAATTAAAGAAGTTTTTCTTTTTTACTTCATTAGCTTTCTTTATTTGATAAATAATAATTAATAAAGCAGTTAAACGGTGTTCATGGATTTTTGAATGAAGAAGTTCTTCAATGGTTTTTAAATCAGCATCTTTGAATTTTTTGGCAACCAATCTTTGTTGAGGAACGGTAACTCCTAAAAAAATATCTCCTTCTCCATACTCGCCTTTACCGGTTTTGAAAAAGCGGCTGAGGATCCTGGCTTTTTCAGAATCAGAATATTTTTTTAAATCATTAATGATTTGCTGATACATATTTAGATAAAGATAAAAGAAAAAAACGCAGTTGTTAATCCTAATAGGCTACCACCGATAACATCAGACAACCAGTGTTCGCCGAGGCTGATACGAGAAACGAGCATTAATATTAGTATTAAAAAAACTAAAAAATTAATGAGAATTTTCCAGATAAATTTTATTTTTAATTTATTGATTAAGTAAACAATAATTATTGCGATAAAAGCGGCTCTTAGACTGTGGCCTGAAGGATAGGAATAGCCGGGCTTAACATAGGAAGAGGGGAAGATGAAATCATAACTGTAGCGGAAAAAAATAAAAGGCGGACCAGGATGACGAAGGAGGGCCTTGCCGAAAATTTCTATAAGATGAACACCAATAAAAGGAATAAAAATCAGAAAAGAAATAATTTTTCTTCTTATTAAAACTAGAAATATAATTAATAAACTAAGAATTTCAAAACTGCCAATCAGACTTAAAGCCGAAAGATAACTATCATATTTTTTCGGCAGGTGGTTTTGCAGTTTAACGGTAAAATCAAAATCAAACTGCTGAAAAACCTCTTTTTTTACCAAATAAGAAAAAAAGATAAAAGCAGAAAGAAAGATTAATGATAAAAAAACATAAAATACCTTTTTTTTCATTATTAGCCATTATAACAGTAATTTCTGATAGAATATGAATATATTTTTGATCTTTGATATTTGATTTTAATATTTCTTACGGAGCGTAGTTCAGATGGCCAGAACGCAGCGTTTGGGACGCTGAGGTCGCGAGTTCAAGTCTCGCCGCTCCGACATTAGAATTTCTTGACAAGCGAAGCGAGTCTTAGAAATTCTTATGTCCTCCTAAATTCGCTCTTCGAGCCGCAGTAGAAATCTACTAAGGCGAGAAGTGAGAATAGGAGGATAAGTACTTCATGAGAAACAAAAATAAACTATTTAATTTTATTTTAATAATTATTTTTATTATTTTTTTTACTCATCTTCTTAAAGATATCACCCAAGATATTTTAAAAATAAAAACACCCCTTGATTATATTGGTGATCTAAAAGAAGTTTTTTCATCTTTTTCTAAACCGGTTCTAATCATTTATTATATTTTCGGAGTTTTGTCAATTCTAGGAGAGATCTTTTTAGTCATATTAATTTCACTACTTTTATTTAAAAAAAGAAAAAGTTTATTAAAACCAATTTTTATAATAACAGCCTTATTGATAACTTATTTTTTGCTTGTTTATTCAATGTTGCTTCTCAATCACTCTAATTTTTATTTTTCAATTCCAAACAAAGAATTTATAAATTATTCAATTAATAACACAAAATATAAATTGTTAATTGCAGATGAACAAAAAGAATGGGAAAAAGGACTGATGTTTTATAAAACTAAAAAAGAATTAAAAGGAGCACAAGGCATGATCTTTATTTTCCCAGACAAAGATTATCGAACATTCTGGAATAAAAATACTTACTTAAACTTAGATATTTATTGGTTAGACGATGGTAAGATAGTCGGAAAAGATTATTTACCGAGTATTGAGAAAAGTAAAGAAACAGTTACAATTCAATCACCTGAACAAGTGAACAAAGTCGTAGAAATTATTAGATAATTTTCAATTGAAAATTAAGTCATTGAAAATTCAATGAAAATTGAAAACTGAAAATTGAAAACTACCTCTTGAGCGCTTCAATTCCAGGCAGTGTTCCTTTCTCAATCAGCTCCAACATTGCGCCGCCGCCGGTTGAGATATGAGTGATTTTATTAAGATATTCTTTTTTGGAAATGGCGGCCAGTGTATCGCCGCCGCCAAGAATCGATATTGCCTCGTTATTATGAGCGATTGAGTAGTAGATAAAATCAGTTCCTCTTCGAAAAGACGGATTTTCAAAATAACCAACAGGACCGTTCCAAATAATTGTCTTTGCTTGAGCTAAGATATGGCCTATTTCCGCAGTTGTTTCCGGGCCAATATCAAAGATTGATTTATTAAAAGGAATATCTTCTATTTTGACAATCTCCGGTTGTTTACTTTCTTTATTTTCTCCTACAACTACATCTTTTGGTAAAAGAATGTAAGGTTTTTTACTAGTTTGTTTAGCAAGAAAATGGTTAGCAACTTGAGTAGTTTCATAGTCACAATAACTTTTACCAATTTTATACCCTTGAGCGGAAAGAAAAGTATTTGCCAGACCGCCGCCAATAATTAAATAATCGACTAATTTTGCCAATCTTTCCAAAAGTCCAATCTTGGTGGAAACTTTTACTCCACCAATGATAGCTGCAATCGGTTTTTTTGGTTTTTTCACGATACAGTCAAGCATATGCAATTCTTTTTTTAAAAGTAATCCACCGTATCCGGGAATAAATTTTGGCGGGCCGATGATTGAAGTATCTGATCGGTGACACACTCCAAAAGCATCATTAACGTAAACATCTGCCAGAGAAGAAAGTTTTTTCGCAAATATTGTTGAATAATCTTTTTCTTTGGGAAAGAAACGAATATTTTCTAAGACTATAATCGGCTCTTTTTTAGTTTTTACTTCTTCCAAAGTTTTAGCAAGCACAATTGGATAAGAGGGAAGATATTGTTTTAATCTTTTGACGACAATTTTTAAGGAAAACTTTTCGTCGACTCCTTTTGGCCGACCTAGATGAGAAAGAATAATTAATTGATTATTATTTTTTAATAAATGTTTAATCGTGGGTAGTGATTGTTGAATTCTCGCGTCGTCAGCGATTGTGTAGTTTTGATTTAAAGAAACATTGAAATCAACTCGAAGAAGGACTATTTTGTTTTTGATTTCGACTTCGTCGATATAAGTTATTTGTTTCATGTCTAACTCGTTAACTCGTTAACGTGTTAACAGGTTAACGGGTTTTAAATAAACTCTGATAGTTTTTCAACCAAATTCACTAATCTAGTACTGTAGCCCCACTCATTATCATACCAACCGAAAACTTTGACCAAAGTTTTGTTGATGACTTTGGTGTAGTTGGCATCAAAGATACAAGAGTATGGTGAGCCGATAAAATCTGAGGAAACCAGCATGGCTGTTTCATAACTTAAAAATCTTTTCATTTTGCCAGTTGAGGCTTTTTTAAATACAGCGTTGACTTCTTCGGCGTTGACTTCTTTTTCAACGATAGCTGAAATATCGGTAAAAGAAACCGTCGGCACTGGGACTCGGACTGCCATACCATCAAGTTTACCTGCCAGTTCAGGTATGACTTTTCCAACTGCTTTAGCAGCACCAGTCGTTGATGGCCCGATATTCAAAGCGGCCGCTCTTGAGCGATCAGGTTTTTTATTAGCTTCATCAAGCAAGCTTTGAGTGGCGGTATAAGCATGAACAGTTGTTAGATAACCTGATAACACTTTAAAATTATCGTGAAGTACTTTAAACATCGGCGCGGCGCAGTTTGTCGTACAGGAAGCATTGGAAATCACCTGCTCTTTTTTCCAATCAATCTTATCATCGTTGACTCCCAAAACTACATGAACTGTGTCATCTTTTGCCGGAGCAGTTAAAATTACTTTTTTGACACTTCCTCTTAGGTGTTTTATTAAATCCTCTTTTTTGGTAAAAGCGCCGGTGGCTTCAACAACAATATCAACTTTATATTTTTCCCAAGGAATATCTTGAGGTTCAGCCACTAAGGTCGCGGGAATTTTTTTACCGTCAATCATAATTCCGTTTTCAACCGCTTTAACTTCTCGGTGATATTTTCTGTAGACCGAATCATATTGAAGGAGATAGGCAAGCATGTCTGGCTGAGTTTTTCTGGTATTGATAACCGCGATATCAAAATTACCCCGATCGAAAGCAATCCGGGCGACCGCCCGACCGATCCGACCAAAACCATTTAAACCAATTTTAAGTCGTTTCATAATATTTATTAGTTTGATGTAGATGATGATGAGTAGTTATATAACGAATAGTTTTTGATTGGGCTCGCATAACAATTGAATGAGTAATGGTTCTATTTTTTCTAAAAATTACTCCTTGTAAAAATGGTCCATCTATAACACCGGTGGCGGTAAAAGTTAATTGATTTCCTTTGGCAAGATCAGAAGCGCTAAAAATTTTCTTTAAATTTTTTATTCCCATACTTTTAATTTTAGCAATATCAGTTTCTTTTTTTGGTTTAAAACGGCAGAGTATTTCCCCGCCAAAAATTTTAAGAGCCACGGCAGATAAAACTCCTTCGGTTGAACCGCCACTACCCATTAAAAGATCAACTCCTGATTCTGGTAAACAAGTAGCAACAGCAGCTGCTACATCACCATCAGAGATTAACCTGACCTTGGCGCCGATTGACCGAGCTTCATTCATAATTGAATAGTTTCTTTCCCGGTCAAGCATCATAATCGTGATTTCTCGAACGTCTTTCCCAATGGCTTTTGCGGTTTTTTTAATATTATTAGTGATAGAATCGTCAAGATCAATAACTTTGGCAGCTTCCGGGCCGGTAGCCAATTTGTCCATATAGGTATCTGGGGCGTGGAGAAGACTACCAGAAGCGCCGGCGGCAATTACCGTCAAAGCATTGTATCGTCCATGAGCCACACTATCAGTACACTCAAGAGGATCAATAGCTAAATCCATAAGGGGAGTTTTTGCTTTACCAACATGTTCACCGTTATAAAGTTCTGGGGCTTCGTCTTTTTCTCCTTCACCAATAACAACAGTTCCGGAAAAATAAATTTGATTAAATCTTTTTCTCATTTCATCTACTGCCGCTCCATCAGCTTTATTTTTTTCTCCCCGGCCGACCCAACGAGCTGCGGCAATAGCGGCTGCCTCAGTTACCCTAACAAACTCAAGAGCGAGATTTCTATCCATATTTATTTAATAAACTTATTAACAACATTTTTAGTACCAACAACATTAAGTTTTTTCATTAAAAAGGAAAACTGTTTTTTTAAATTAGTCAAAATTGGTTTCTTTTCTTTGGCATTCATATTCCAAAGTTTTTCTTTGAAGGGTCCAAGAGCTTTTTTTCTAGTCTTATAAACAAACTGGTCCTCGGTCTGTCCTTCTTTCCATTCGTCTTGACAATTTTCTTTTAGCCATTGGTATATTTCTTTTTTCAACCCTACCGGTATATTGTCATAAACGATATTTTGAAAGCCAGTGGCTAGATGGATTTCCAAAGCATTGTTTTTAGGAAAATGGTTAAAAAGTTCATTAGACAAGGTAGAAGCGCCGTGTTGGACCGATCCACCAATCTGATATTTATTTCTGGCGACGTTGCTAATATCTTTTAAAACATTAAAGTCAATACTGACCTTAGCAATGGTGCCGTCGGGAAGAGGAATGCCACCGTGGGAAGTGCCGGTTTGGACGCTAACCTTACTAATTCCTATTAATTTACCAACTTGTTTTTTATAACCGGCGATAAAGGCTTCAAATTCTTCCCGAGTACTATTTTTTCCGCCAATGTGTCCGATTTCGCCACCAATTGAAACAGTGGTTTTTTTCGGCTCAATTGATCTAATATATTTTGTGAGAAGAGCGGTCATCTGATAGTTATTTTTTTGCTGTTCATCAAGACTGGGTTTTTCCAGTTCCACAAGAGTTGAGGCGTCAATGTCAATATTATAAAAACCAGCTTCGATTGATTTTTTGATTAACTCTTTGATTTTTTTAATTTCCTCATCAGGATTATCTTTAAATTTTTTCGCGGAAAATTGGTAATGGTCTCCCTGGATAAATACAGGCCCTTTATATCTTTCTTTAACTGCCGCGGCTAATATTAGCGTTACATATTCATCAGGTTGCTGATCAGTGTATTTAATCTCTGATCGGGCGATCTCAAAAATGAAAGCGCCAATTTTTTTAGTCTTAGCAATTTGAAAAATCAATCTAGCCATATCATAGGTGAGCGTGCGGATATTAATAGCCGGCACAGTAAAACCTTTTATTTTTTTTTGACCGAAAGCCATATAGAGTTGGTGAATTGAAGCCGGATAAACACCTCTTTTTTTAGCAATTTTACGGATAGTAGTGTGAGCTTGTTTTTTGGCTTTTTCATTCGGAGAGAAAACAGCGGTGTAGATAAGCTTGTCAATATTAATCATATTCAGGTAAGCTAAACTATAACTAATTAATTTTTTTTTGTCAAGTTTTTGTAAATTACCATGTTAATGTCTCGATATTTTTCTTGCCAATCGTATTGGGAGGCTTTTTCCCTTAGTAACAGATCAAGAAAGGTGCCATTGGTGATTAATAGAAAGTTGGTTTTTAACTGGTTTAATTTTTCGTTCCAGCCAGGTTGAGTTTGGATAATATCGAGAAAAACTTGATAGGGACTTCGTCCTTCTTCATCTTTCCAAGCTGGCATCCGGCCATCAACAAAGACTTTAATCTCAGGTTTTTGCCAGATAAGAAATCCACCCCATTCATACATGGCAAAGATGTTGCCGGAAAGTGGCAGATAATCTTTGATTGCCTGGCAAGGATAGATGTTAGGACCTTCTGAGCAGTATTTATTCCAAGAAGAGTTAAAAGTTAAGGTCTGGGGAAGATTAATAATAAGGAAAAATAAAACACAAGTTATTAATAAAGGAAACAAAATCAAGTAAAGGTTATCTATAAAAACAGTAATTTTATTATTAAAAATCTTATTCTTTAACAAGAGATAAAAGAAAACCGTATAAAAAAACGGTAGATTTCTTCTTTCTTTTAAAGCGAGAAGAGAAAAAAATAATAGAAGTAAAATTTGAAAGAGAGACAATGAACGTTTTTTTAAAAATAAAAAAATAATCGAAGCCGTGAAAAAAATTATCAATCCAGTTTGCCACCAGATTGGGCTAACCCATTCAGCGATCATATGCCCCATAGGAGAAGTTAGATGATTAAAGATTTCAAAATAAACTCTAAAACCAAAAGGATTAATTAAAGTAGCGATAAGAGAAATAATAAAAATAATTAAGGGGAATTTACTCAGAGAAAAAGAAAAGTTATTTTTGAAAAGTTTATTAATCAGGTAAAAAAAGAAAATTATTGGGCCAAGAAAAAAACCAATATGGGTGTTAACCCAAATCAAAAAAACCAAAGGCAAAAGGAAAAGAAAACTAGCTTTTTTCTCTGATTTTTCTAAAATAAACAAAGTCAAGAGGAAAAAAAGATAAGAAGTGATTTGTGACCGTAGTCCGAGACCAAAAACAGTTAATGAAAGAAAAAACAGAAGATAAAAAGAAATAATTCCCAGCCAGGAGAAAGAAGTAAAATAAATAAACAGATAAGCAGCCGCTAACATTAAGAGGCTATAAAGGACACTCAGGCCATTAAAACCAAAATGATCATAGACTAAAGCCAAGCCAATATCATATAAAAAGTGAGGGTTGGCTGATTGATAATTAGGAAGAAAGTAAGAAAAAGTATTTTTAAGACAAAGGTTTTTTTTGGTAAAGAACTCTCGGCCACAACGATAATGCCAACCGAAATCAGTATCTTTTACTGGAAGAAAACTAAGAAAAAAAATGGAAATTAAAAAAAGGATAACAATAATTTTTTTCACTCTTTCTATATTATAATGTTAAAACATGGCTAATAGAGAAAAACTTTGTTGGTCAACTATTATTTTAATTTTAATAGTAATCTTCGTTGTTAATCTATTAATTCGCGGGCCAGATCTAGTCAAATATTTAACAAAACCAGCTGATAAGTGGTATACAGGACAAGCTTCCTGGTTTGATCCTTGGGATCATAATGTTTACTTTAGCGCCATTGGTTGGGGAAAGCGCGGCGGCTTGGTTTTTCCAAATCTATACGATACTCAATCGGAAAAGCCAATGTTTGTTTATACTGCCTATACCCTAATCGGAAAACTAACAGGATTTTTTAACATATCTAATTCTTTATCTTTTCATCTGGCCGCTGTTTTTTTTAGCCTGATTTTAGGAACTATCATTTGGTGGTTTTTAGGAATTTTTATCAAAGAGAAAAAAGAAAAGATAGTTAGTTATATAATTCTTATCTTTGGCGGTGGGCTGGGTTGGCTGTTTTTCCCCCAGCTGGTTCTGCCTGATCTGGGTCAGCCTGGTTTTACTTTAGAAAGCGCTTTTCGTCGTCCCCACGAAGCAGTTAGTTTAAGCCTGTTTCTTTTAACCGTTGGTCTTTTTTGGCAGGGAATAACCAGGAAGAAAAATAAGTTTTTAATATTGGGAGCAATCAGCGCTTTTTTGATGTCTTTTTTCCATCCTTACAGCCTACTTACTTTAGGGGTGATTTTTTTTGCTTGGAAGTGGGATATATTGATTTATCTGGTTTTTTCAGGAATAACTTGGTTTGTAACTGTGGGAAGGAGCCTTATTGTTAACCCAGGTTTTTCAGGATTAATGCTCCAGGTGCAAAAGTCACCAACGCCGTTATTGGCAATTCTAGGTTGGGGAATGCTGTTTCCGTTTACATTGATAGGTTTATTTTCCAAAACAAACAGTGAAGAAAACAATTTTCTTAAAACCTGGTTTATCTTTGGCTGGTTAATTATTTATCTGCCTTTTGGATTTCAGAAACTGTTAATCCGCGGCTTATGGTTTCCTGTAGTAATTTTGGCGGTAAAAGGCATCGCTTGGTTGACAAAAAAGTTTAATTTAAATTATCTTTCTTTAGCGATAATAGTCATTCTCCTTACTAGTCCTACCTCTTTTTATACTACCTTTAAACGTCTAGGAGAAAGCGCGGAAAATCGCTGGATATATTTAACCATTGAGGAAGGAGAGGTAATAAACTATCTTCGCTTAATAGGCAAAGATGAAGAAGGAGTGCTATCTTCCTATCGAGTGGCCAACATTATCCCGGCGGAGACTTCAAAAAAAGTTTGGGCTGGTCACGAGTTTCAGACACCAGACTTTAATAAAAGAATTCAACAGGTAAACAGTTTTTTTAGTGGCAAGATGACTAATAATGAAGCCAAATCTTTTTTAGATAAAGCAAAAATCGCTTGGGTGTTTTTTGGTCCGGAGGAAAAAGATATCTCTCGATCAAAAGATTTGCAATATAAATTTTTAAAGCCGGTGATTCAGAAAAGAAACGTAATTTTATACCAGAAACAAGACTCTTATGAAAAAAATAATTAACAGATTTCTTCCTTTGGTTATCTTTTTAATCTTCGTTGGTATTTTTTTCGCCAATCTTTTTTTTCCTCAGCTATCAATTTACTTTACTCCGGACTTAGGTCGTTCTGATACTATTCATCTAGGCTTTCCTCTTCGTTATCTATTTACGCAAATGGTTAGATTACATAAAATTCCTTTGTGGACTAACCAGATAGGCACGGGCATTCCGCTATTAGCTGGTGGCCAGACCGGTATTTTTAATATCATCAACTATCTTCTTTTGTTTTTTCTTCCTGCCGCTCAATCGATGAATCTTCTTTATTTTATATTTACCTTGATTGCTCTTTTATCTACCTATAGTTTTGCTAGATATTTAAAATTTTCCCGACCTGTTTCTATATTTGTTTCGGTTATTTTTTCCTTTTCCGGAGTATTTATTTTCCGCCTTCAGCATATTAGTGTTTTTACTTCCTCTTGTTTACTTCCTTTGGTGTTTTTATTGGCTTTAAGGACGGTTGAAAAACTAGATACAAAAGATGCTTTAGTTCTAGCTTTTGTTATTTGCCAGCAGATCTTTATCGGTCATCCGCAGTATGTCTTTATTACTTTATTAGGAATGATGATTTTGGTTTTTTACTTTTTAGCAATTAAAAAGGAAAAATTTATTATTAAGTTAAAAAGAATGCTATTTTTAATCGTGGCTGTCAGTTTTGGCATCGCTATGGCCAGCGTCCAGATTTTGCCAACTTTTGAATTTAAGGCTTTTTCGGTCCGCGGTCAGGGGCTTTCCTTTAGCGAAGCGACCATTCAGTCATTTTCTCCTAAATATTTTTTGACGTTGATTTATCCATTCATTTTTGGCAACCCGGCCAATGCCAGTTACCAGCTATTTAATAAGGGGGGGCTAGATATTTTTTGGGAAAAGACAGCTTATATCGGTATTATTCCTTTAATATTAGCTTTTTTTGGAGTTTTTTATAAAAAGAAACAGTCTCTTTATAAAAAAGCAATGATTTTTTTATTAATTGTTTCTCTTCTTTTGGTTTTAGGCCGATATTCGCCGATTTCATTTGTCTATTTATTTCCGCCGTTTAATTTTTTCCAAATCCCGGCAAGATTTTTGATTTTGATGATTTTTTCCTTGTCAATATTAGCTGGATATGGTTTAGAAATGTTGCGCTTGGAAAAAATTAATCAGTCAGCTTTAAAATTTTTATTAATCATCTTTGCTTTTGCTTCAAGTCTATTTATTTTATACTTATATCACCCGACGATTCCGGTTAAAGATCTTCTTAAACCACCAGAGTCTTCTAATTTTTTTAAAGAAAAACCAGGAAGAATTTATCAGTTAGGAGCTAGTTGGCCTTATATAAAAGAACTGCAAACTCAAGGCTGGCAGGATACCTCCTATTATCTTTTTGCCAAAAACAGTCTTGATGCTAATCTCAATCTTTTGTACGGCTCTATTCAGACAGGAGTTTACGATGCTCTCCTAACCCAAAGAGAGAAACTCATCCAATCACTTCTTGTTAATGAAGCCAAAGGAAACTTAATCAATTTTACCGCTGTTTCTAGTCCTCTTCACAAAAAAATTCTTGATTTGACCAGCACCCGTTTTTTAATCTCTCCTTTCCAGTTTTCCGACCCAGATCTTAAACCTGTTAAAAAAATCTCTCCGCCACCAAGTACGACCTGGCCCCCTTTTTACATATACGAAAACATAAGATATCTACCAAGGATACGATTTATTAATAATTATCAGGTAGTTAAAAATGAAGATGAAGCTTTAAAAGTAATCAGTTCAAAAAGTTTTAATCCGGCGACCATGGCAGTAATAGAGGAAAATTTAGCAAAAAAGACACTAGATCAGTCAACCAGCGAAATAAATTTAATAAAAAATACAGATGAAGAGTTGATTATTGATGTAAAAAATAATAAAGAAGGTATTTTAGTAATCGCGGACAGTTTTTATCCTGGCTGGCAGGCATTTATTGATGCTAAACAAACGAAAATTTATCCGGCCAACATCAACCAAAGAGCGATATTTATTAACGCCGGCCGTCATCAAGTTCGTTTTCGTTTTATTTCCCAACCGTTTGAGATCGGTAAAAAAGTCAGTTTGGTTTTTTTTATTATCTGGGCCGGTCTTTTTGTCGCCACTATAAAAGCGGGTCATCGCCACCCTTACTCCAAGGATGACAGCGAATAAGTCTTTTAAAACCAAGAAATAATCCTTTTGCGCTTCCGTATTTTTCGACAGCCTCGTAGGTATATTCAGAGCAGGTGGGAATAAATCGGCAGACTTTATCGGTTAAAAATAATTGCCTGGCAATGGTTCCATGAAAAAATTTGGTTTTTTGGTAAAAACGAATAGAGCTTAAGATTAATCTTTTCATTTAGTATAATTTTATCAATGAAAATCTCAATAATCACGCTTTTTCCGAAAATGATCAAGGGTTTTTTTGAAGAAAGCATTATTAAACGGGCAGTTGAAAAAAAACTAGTCGAAATAGAAATTGTTAATTTACGCGACTTTGCCATTGACGATTATGGCACGGTTGATGATCGGCCATATGGAGGAGGAACGGGGATGATACTACGGATTGAACCCATTTATAAAGCTATAGAAAAAGTCAAAAGTCAAAAGTCAAAAGTCAAAATTTCAAGTAAAAATTTAAAAGTAGTTATAACAAGTCCAAAAGGAAAGACCTTTAATCAGAAAAAGGCAGTCGAATATTCAAAACTCGACCATTTAATTATTATTGCCGGGCATTATGAGGATGTTGATGCGAGAGTTTTAGATTTCGTCGATGAGGAAGTATCGATGGGAGATTTTATTATGACAGGTGGCGAGATTACTGCCGTGGCCATCGTTGATTCTCTCGTTCGTCTTATTCCCGGCGTTCTGAAAAAAGACGAGGCAGTTAGACAGGAGAGTTTTAATATTAATAATAAAAAGCTTTTGGAATATCCTCAATATACTAGGCCAGAGAGCTTTAAAGGTTTAAAGGTGCCAAAGGTTTTAATGAGCGGTGACCATAAAAAAATCGAAGACTGGCGGTTAAAAAAAGCCCTTGAAGAAACCCGCAAAAAAAGACCTGATTTACTACTTGACAAATAAAAAATAATTTATTAATATTAAACTATTACAAATTTAGTAATAGTATGAGAGTAATTAAACTAGAACCAAAAAAATTTTCCGATTCAATTTTTTCAATGAAAGGGATCTCCAAAAAAACAGTTGAGGAGCATTTAAAGTTGTACCAAGGTTATGTTAATAAATACAATGAGATTCAGGAAAAGTTATCCGCATTAAAAGATGATGATTATGCAAAAGCCAATCAGGTCTTTTCAAATATAAGAGAGCTTAAAGTTGAACTATCTTTTGCTTGGGGTGGAGTTGTTAACCATGAAATATATTTTTCACATCTTGGTGGAAAAGGTGGAAAACCAGCTGGTAAATTATTGAAGCAGATAAAAAAAGATTTTAGCAGTTTTGAAAATTACAAAAAAGATTTAAAAGCAACTGGTATTTCTGCCCGCGGCTGGGTATTTACAGGGTGGAATAAAAGAGAAGGAAGACTCTTTAATTATCTGAGCGATTCACAAAATACTTATATGATGTGGGGAGTTAGACCAATTTTAGCTCTTGATACCTACGAACATGCCTATTTTATTGATTACGGTGTTAATCGAGGAAGTTATATCGATGCATTTTTTGAAAACCTTGACTGGTCGTTAATTGAAAAAAGATTTGAAAAAGTTATTTCTAGCTGCCGGAGCGAACGTAATCCTATATAATAATTAATATTATGATTAGGACAAGAATTGCTCCCTCCCCAACTGGTCAAGATATCCATGTAGGATCGGTTGCCACTGCTTTGATGAACTTTGCTTGGGCAAAGAAAAATAAAGGGAAATTTATTATTAGAATTGAAGATACCGATCAAACTCGTCTTGTTCCCGGCGGTGAGAAAAAGATGCTTGCAACTTTGGAAAAAATCGGGCTTGCGGCTGATGAATCTCCTATTATTGGCGGACCTTTTAAACCATACCGCCAATCTGAAAGACTATCAATCTACAAAAAATATGCAGAAGAATTAGTAAAAAAAGGAAAAGCATATTACTGTATCTGTACTCAAGAACGATTAGCGACGATGAGACAGGAGCAACAAGCGCAAAAAAAAGTTCCCCGTTATGATCGGGTTTGTTTTCATCAACAGAAAGAAATAACTGAAAAAATTACTAAAGAAAAAATACCTTATGTGATAAGGCTTTTGGTACCCGAAGGCGAAATAAAATTCAAAGATGTTATCCGTGGCGAGATTACCATCCAATGTAAAGACATTGATGACCAAGTATTACTAAAATCAGATGGTTTTCCCACTTATCATTTGGGAGTAGTAGTTGATGATCATTTGATGAAAATAACTCATGTCATTCGAGGTGAAGAGTGGTTGCCGTCGACCCCAAAACATGTAATTTTATATCAGGCTTTTGGCTGGAAACTGCCGGTCTTCGCTCATATTTCTTTATTACGTAACCCGGACAAATCCAAACTTTCCAAAAGGAAAAATCCAGTTTGGACTTCATACTATTTGGATCAAGGAATATTTCCGGAAGCTTTATTAAATTATTTGGCATTGATGGGGTGGAGTCATCCTGAAGGAAAAGAAATTTTTTCATTAGAAGAATACATAAAAGTTTTTGATATTAAAGATATCCAGAAAACCGCTCCTGTTTTTGATCCGATAAAATTAGAGTGGATGAACGGTATTTACATAAGGCAAAAATCAATCCGCCAGCTGGCGGATCAAATCCTTGAATTTTATAAAAATAAAAACGTTAAATTAGATGAAGTTATTGTTGGAAAGACAATTCCATTAATTCAGGAAAGAATAAAAAAACTTTCCGATTATTTGCCTTTATGTGAATTTTTCTTTCAGCCTCCACTCACCTCGGAGGTGGAGAGGCTATGGGATAATAAAGATTTATTTAAAAAAATATCAGAAAAACTTTTTTTAATCACTGATTGGAAAGCGAGTATTATTGGAGAAAAAATGATGGAATTAGTTAAAGAAGAGAAGATGAAAACAGGAGAGTTTTTTATGATTTTGCGTGTGGCAATGACCGGCAAAAAAATCTCTCCTCCGTTAAATGAGTCGATGGAAATTTTGGGAAAGGAAGAATGTCTAAGAAGATTGACATTAATCTAATTTTATAGTATTTTAAAGTTATGAAAACAAAGCCAATATTATTTTTAATAATTTTCTTAAGTTTCTTTATTTTTTGTCCTTCCTTAATAACTACTCAATCAGAATCAGCGGCGACAAAAAACAAACAACCGGAAATAACAAACAAAATACAGGAAAACATTCAGAATAAAATGAAGATTCAAAACAATCTTAAAGAAAAAGTTCAAGACACAAAACAAAACATTCAAGAAAAAATTTTAGAACAAAAAGAAAAAATACAAACTTTTAAAGAAACACTTCAAAAAGCAAAAGAAGAGAGAAAAGCAAAAAAAGAAGAGATGAAAAATAGTTTTAAGGAAAAAAGAGATGCCTTTAAAGAAAAGCTTGAAACTATTAAAGATGAGAGAAAAAAGCAATTAACAGAAAAAATTGATAATCGGATGTCGACTGTCAATAAAAATCAAACAGACAGAATGATAAAGGCTTTGGAAAAACTAACAGAACACATTAATAAACTTCAAGAAAAAATTACTCAGGCAAAAGAAAATGGTGTCGATGTATCGTCAGCGGAATCGGCGATTTCTTCAGCGCAGACTGCTGTTGATTTGGCTTTCAGCACGGTAGAACTACAGTCAGCAAAAGACTATGTATTTTTGATAACTGATGAAGTAAATCTTGGCCAGGCAGTAAAAACTTCATACAATACCCTTAGTCAGGATTTAAAAAGTGCTCAACAAACTTTGGTTACAACAAAAGAAGCAGTTGTTAATGCTTATAAAGCAGTACAAACATTAAAAAAAATTACACCAACTGTTCCTGAAACAGTTACACAATAATATGGATTCAACTCAACCAACCCAAACAAGTAGTCAACCAAATATAACACCTAATCCAACACCAATCCAAACGAGTAACCAACCAAACATAACTCCCGCTCCCGTTATCCCCCCACAACCCCAGAAATCATCATTAAATATAATATTATTAATCCTAACAATTATTTTAACAATCATTACTGTCGTAGTCGGCGGCTACATTTTATTTCCTGTGAATAAAAAGACGACATTACCAAAAATTACACCTCAAATCTTACCCTCAGAAGGTGTAAAGGCAACTGCAACAATAATACCAACACCAACGATAATTATTACTGATGATCCGAACGATATTGATGTGGGAAGCATTGAAGCAGACTTAAAAGATATTGGAACTGACGTAATAAACCTGCAATAAAAAATAAAGCTTTTTAATTTAACAAAAAAAGTTTATCTAAGGTTGAGAGTTTCGGCTTTAAAAGTAATTTTTTTTGGTTCAATAATAACTTGTCTTTCGCCTTTTTCGACATATCCGGCATCAAGACTTGAAAATCCATTTTTAGCAATTATTTTTTGAGCATCTTTTACATCTTTTTCAGGAATAAATAAGGCATAGTCCATTCCCATATTATATGTTCCATACATTTCTTCGTCAGAAAGGCGAGCCTGTTTTTGAATAAAAAGAAAGACTTCTTGAGGATTAATAATCTTTTCAATGATATAAGTAAAATTTTCTTTGGCTCTCATAATTTTTCTTAATCCATGGCCGGTGATATTGGAAATATAATGAATATTTATCTTTGCCTCCAATAGTTCTTGAATTAATTTTGCATAGATATTGGTTTTTGTTAAAAGAGCTTCTCCATACATCGTTCCATTAGATAGTTTTGTGGTATAACCTTTTGGAAACTTTACAGAAACGGCCCGTGCCAATGACAATCCATTAACATTTATTCCATTACTTTTTAATAATAGAATTCTATCTCCTGTTTTTAATCCTTTATCGGTGATTAGTGATTTTTTATTTTTAATAATTCCGACCGCAGAACCTCCTAAATCAATCGTTTTAGGATCAATAATTCCCTTATAGGTTGGTGTTTCTCCTCCTCCCCAGGAAACTCCTGATAAATCACAACCAGACTTCCAACCGTCAATTAGATCTTTTATTCTTTGGGAATCTTTCAAAAATTCACTATTGCCAACTGCCCAATAAGCATGAATTACCAATGGAGATGCTCCGACCGTAATAAGATCGTTGACAATTGAGGCAACCGTATCATGACCAATTACATCATAATATGTTTTTCCGGTAAATTTCTTCATCTCATCGGCGACTAAGTTCTTTGTCCCTAATCCTTCAATAACTGAAGCCATATAGACATTTCCTTGTTTCCAGACATAGGCTGATTCTCCTCGGGAGTCGGAAACTTCTGAAAATCCGTGAAATAAAAGATTTTTGGCAGTAAGACGTCCAGCCTCTTGTGCCATTTTTTTTACCGGATCCATGTTTTTGTAGTTTACTCCAGATTGAGAGTAGGTGATTTTTTTATTTTTCATATTTTTTTAAATTTTTTTTGATTCTTTCTTCAATTGGATAATCAAAGGCTTTGAATTTGGTGCCGGTGAGTTTTTCGTAAACTCTAATGTATCTTTGGGCAACAGCGACGATCAATTCTTTCGCCATCGGAGGAGGCGGGCCATCGCCGCGGTAACCCCGTTTAACATACCAAAGTCTTAAAAATTCTTTATCAAAGTTTTCCGGTTCCAGTCCTTTTTTAAATCTTTCTTGATAAGTTTTGGCAATCCAAAAACGAGAGGAGTCTTGAGTGTGAATTTCGTCAATTAAGGTCAGTTTTCCTTTATACAAACCAAACTCATATTTAGTGTCAACCAAAATCAGCCCCTTTTTCTTACACCAGCGACTGCCAAAGTCAAACAGTTTTAAAGCCGTTTTTTTCATCTCTAAATATAATTTACGGCTAACAATCTTTTTATCAAGAATCTGTTTTTCCGTTAGTCTTTCATCATGAATAGTGGAGCCGGCTAAAGGATGGGTGGTCGGAGTTAAGATTGGCTGAGGAAGACGTTGATTTTTTCTTAAACTATCAGGAAAGTTGATTCCGTAAATGGTTCTTTCACCTCTTTCATACGAATACCAAATAGAAGTTTTAGTCACTCCAGATATATAGCCGCGGACAATCATCTCCACCGGAATCGGCTGGCAGTTTTTAACAATAATTACGTTAGGGTCAAGCGTCGTAATTAGATGATTATTAACGATCTTTTTTGTTTTTTGAAACCAAAAAACTGACAGTTGGTTTAAGATCGCTCCCTTATATGGGATATGCCCTAAAATCACATCAAAAGCTGACTGGCGATCGGTCGTAATTAAAATTCTTTTATCGTTTTTAAAATAGATATCTCTTACCTTTCCTTGGGTTTTTCTGCCAAGAAAGGGGATGTCGACGGTTTTTAAGACATAAGGAAGAGCTTTAAGAATAGTTTTTGAACTGATCATAGTATTTTTTCACTCCTAACTGATTTAACTTGTTATTTTTTTTATCAACATTTTCTGCCATCTGTTTTTTATAAAGTTCAATTTTTTTTCTTAAATTATTATCATTAACTGCTAAAATTTCAATCGCTAACAAAGCGGCATTTTTTGAAGCATTAATACCGACAGTAGCAACAGGAACACCAGGCGGCATCTGGACAATAGACAATAAAGAGTCCAGTCCATCAAGGCTTTTTGTTTTGATAGGAATGCCGATGACTGGTAAAGGAAAAAAAGCTGCCATTACTCCAGCCAGGTGGGCGGCTCCGCCAGCTGCCGCAATAATCACTTTTATTCCTCGCTCTAGCGCGGTTTTCGCATATTTTTCCGTTGCTTTTGGACTGCGGTGAGCCGAAAGTACTAAAGTTTCATAACTAACAGCAAACTCATTTAGTATTTCAGCAGCTTCTTTAACGATTAGCAGGTCTGAGTCGCTGCCCATAACTATTGAAACTAAAGGTTTATCCATATTATTTTAAAAAATTAAAAAACCTCAATTCCAAAATTTTTATAGATTCTGTCACTCATGAAAAAGACTCGACACTTTTCATTCGTGACACCTATAAAAGTTTGGTATCAAGCCGAGGAATTGTTTTAAATACAACTTTTAATTTTTACTGCTAATTTTAACGCCCTTTCGTGTGCATCGCCGATGTGATTTCTAACATCTAACAATTTTTTTATTTGATCTTTTTTTAAATAGTTAGCGATGTTTTTATTGTTTAATAAGAGCTGATTCATCGGATTGGGTTTTCCTCTTTGAGTCTCTTGCCAAGCTAGTAAAGAGATCTGGCGAAGAGTTTCATGGAGCTCTTGGCGATTGGCACCGTTTTTTACCGCCTCGATAAGAATCGCTTCGCTGGCAGCAAAAGGCGCGTACTGGTTAAGGTTATAACTGATTCTTGGTTCATTAACTACCAAACCAGTGATAATTTTTTCTGAAGAGATTAAAATCTGGTCAGTGATTAAAAATCCTTCTGGAATAATAGTTCTTTTATTGGCTGAGTCATCAAGAGTTCGTTCAAGATAGGAAAGGGTGGCATTTTCTAAAGCAACTTGGGGAAGAGCGGCTAAATATCTTGCCAACGAACAGATATTTTCCGAGGTAATGGGATTTTTTTTGAAAGGCATTGCCGATGAACCAACCTGTTTTTTTCCAAACGGTTCTGACCACTCGCCAAAGTTTGCCGACTGGAGAATTCTCAAGTCTCCGCAAAACTTAGCCATTGATGAGCCGACTAAGGCAAGAGCAGTTAATAAAATAAAATCATATTGACGAGGATAGACCTGGGTGGTGATTAAAGAGGCCTCGATCCCTAAACTCTCCATCACCTTTTTTTCCAGTTGGTCAACTTTAATTTGACTGTTTTTCAATAACGCCTTAAAGCTGGCCGCTGTACCAACCGCTCCTTTAACTCCTTTGGCTTTAATAATTTTTTTGACAAACTGAATAAATTCCCAAGCCATCAAAAGATCCTGTCCGTAAAAAGCCAGTCGGTAGCCGACGGTCGTCGGCTCAGCCGGTTGGAAGTGAGTATAACCAATACAAGGAAAATGGGCGTATTTCTTAATTTTTTCGGCAAAATTTAAAAGAACAATTTTTAATCTTTTTTCAATTATTTCCAATGCCTCTTTTATTCTCATCATATCAGCGTTATCAACAATATCCATGCTGGTGGCGCCAAGATGAATTTTTCCTCCACCGATTTTCGCTTGGCTAGCAAATTCATAAATTGCAGCAACCACATCATGGCGAGTTTCTTTTTCAATTTTTTGAATTTCTTCAATATTAAAACTATTTTGATTTTTTTTCAGGTCATCAAGCTCTTTTTTTGTCACTAATCCAGCTTGATGTTGAGCTTCTGCTAAAGCGACCCAGATTTTTCGCCAGAGCTCGACTTTGTGTTTTTCGCTGAAAATTTTTCTCATTTCGGGAGAACCATAACGCCAGGTAAAAGAAGAGAGATAGGTGGAATAGTCAAAGTTAGACATATTTTTTAAAAAATTATTAACAAAAAATCGTTTGGTTTCTCTCCGGTCCAACCGAAACAATGGAAATTGGTATTTTGATATTTTTTTCGATTTCTTTGAGATAGTTTTTTGCTTCTTTCGGCAGATCTTTAAATTTTTTTATTTTACTGGTTGATTGTTGCCAGCCCTTCATTATTTTATAAATAGGTTTTACTTTTCCTAAAAGATAACTATCACAGTCAATATATTTTATTCGCTTGCCATTTAAAGTATAGCCAATAGCGATCTTTAAAGTTTTAAAATCGTCGAGAACATCTAGTTTAGTAATCACTAAATCAGTTAGACCGTTGATTTGAACGGCAAAGCGGAGAAGTTCTAAATCCAACCAACCACAGCGACGCGGTCTTCCGGTAGTCGTTCCAAATTCATTACCATTGGTTCGGATTTTTTCTCCATCAGCATTAAATAATTCTGTGGGAAAAGGCCCGCTGCCAACGCGGGTCGTATAGGTTTTGCTAACGGCGGTCACTCGTTTAATATATTGAGCCGGGATTCCACTGGCCGCATTAATATTGCCAGGCACGGTATTTGAACCAGTGACATAAGGATAAGTACCCCAGTCATTATCAAGAAAGGTTCCCTGGGCGCCTTCATAGATAATTTTTTTGTTAGTAGCCACCAGTTTCATTAAAGGAGAAAAGGTCTCTTTAACATAAGAAGCGATCTTTTTAAATTTAGCTATTTCTTCTTGATAGACTTCATCAAGTTTTAAAGGAGTTCCACCCAGACCAACAATAATTTTATTTTTCAGAGGCAAAATCACTGACAGTTTTTCCTTTAATCGATTGTTATCAAAAAAATCAAACAGTCTAATTCCGTTGTAGGAAACTTTATCGGCATAAGTTGGTCCGATGCCGCGGCCGGTGGTGCCAGTTTTAGCTTTTCCCTTAGTTTTTTCATAAAGCTTGTCAAGAATTTTATGATAGGGCATAATCACGTGGCAGCGAGGAGAGAGAAAAAGTCTTTTTTTAAAATCAGGAAGGACTTTTTTTAATGTCTCAATTTCCTGATTTAAAACTTCAAGGTCGACAATAACTCCATTGGTGATAAAAACCTGGCATTTGATATTAAAGATACCGGCTGAGATCAGATGAAGAGGAAATCTTCCTAGATGATTGACTATCGTATGACCGGCGTTATTGCCGCCGTGAAAACGGACCGACGCATCAGCTTTTTGAGAAAGCAGATCAACTATCTTACCTTTACCTTCATCACCCCATTGAGCGCCAATAACTAGATGAATCATATGATTTAATTATAAACTATTAAAGTAATTAACGCTGTTTTGAAAAATTTTTAGTCCCGGGCCAAAACGGGGAATAGATTGACTACCTCTAAGATATCTTTCTTTAAGATAGGGGAAGTTTGGTTGTTGATGGAAAAAAATCGCCCGTTCCGGATGAGGCATAATTCCCAAAATTCTTTTTGTTTCATCGGTAATCCCTGCGATGTTTTCCATGGCTCCGTTAGGATTAGCCGGCAGATGTTGATACTGATAGATATCACCTTTAACAAATTGAGCGCAGATTAATTTTCTTTCCTTGAGTTTTTTTAGAGTTTTAACTGAGGTGGTAAACTTTCCTTCACCATGGGCAATCGGCAAAGAAATATTTTTTATTCCTCTTAACCAAGGAGAGTTGTTTTTCATCTCAAGGTCAACCCAGCGAACATTGTAGCGAGGTAAGGAGTTATGATCTAAGGCGACTTCTCTTTTTCCATAGGCTTTGTTTAAGGCCGGTAAGAGGCCGAGGTTAACCAAGACCTGAAAGCCGTTACAGATGCCGATTATCAAGACGTCTTTTTTAATAAAGTTTAAAATCTTTTCCCAAAGATGATTTTTCATTTTTAAAGCATAAGCATTACCGCTCCCGGTATCATCACCATAGGCAAATCCTCCAGGAATAGCTAAGATTTGATAGTTATCAATATTGTAATAACCAGCAATCAGATCGTTAATATGGACAATGTCTGCTTGGCTGCCAGCTAGTTCAAAAGCGTATTTAGTCTCTTCTTCACAGTTTAGACCGTAGCCGGAAAAAACAATTGCTTTTGGTTTGATCATATATTTTTATAACTTAAAAATCTCGATACCGAAATTTTTTGTCTCCGTGAGCGTGCTCACCCGCCAAAGGCGGGTTGCGCACCTCTCAAGTCGCAAAAAATTTGATATCTTCGATTTTTTTAGTTTAATAGTTGTTAAAAGTTGATTGATAACTTTTTAAGGCTCTTTCTAAACTAAGATTAACAATAGTTTCCCTATTTTTTTTAATGATGATTTTATCTTTATCAGTGACTTTTCCGATTAATAAATAAGAAGAGTTTTTTATTATTTCTTCCAGTTTATTTTTATTCCTAGGATTAATGGTCAAGAGAATTCTTCCTTGAACTTCCAAAAACAAGTCAAGATTTTTTAAATCAACCTCAACGCCAAGCATTCCGCTGATTGCCATTTTTTCTAAGGCAACAGCAAGACCACCGCGGGTAACACTGATTGAGGAGGCGATTAATCCGTTTTCTACTAGCTGATGAAATAGTTGATAGTTTTTTTTATTTTTTAAAGGATTAATCTCTTGCCAGTTGTTATCTGTGCCTCCTAGTAAATAAACAAGATCACCGGGAAACTTAACATCAATAGAAACGGTTTTTAAAATATCATCGATAATCCCAATTGAGGAAATCAAAAGGGTAGGCGGGACCGAGATTTTAACTGGATTACCTTTTTCATCATAACCTTTGAAATCATTAAACATACTATCTTTTCCCGAAATATATGGTGTGTCATAGGCAACGGCGTAGTCATAACAAGCTTTGGCGGCTTCTTTCAGTTGATATAGCCTTTCCGGCTCATTGGAGCTGCACCAGCAAAAATTATCCAGAAGAGCGATTTTTTCAATTGTCCCTCCAGCCGCGACAACATTTCTGATTGCTGTATCAATTGAGCAGCCGGCAATATAATAAGGGTCAACTTCAGTTAAATCAGGATAGAGTCCTTGGGACAAAACGATTCCTTTATTCGAATTAAGAACAGGCTTAATAACGGTTGTTTCACCATTTACTCTTCCTCGTCCTTGAAGCGGTTTAATCACGGAACTTCCTTGGATCTCATGGTCGTACTGTTGCGAGATAAATTCAAAACCGCAGATATTGAGGTCGGAAAGGTTTTTTTCCTGAGGAGTCTTTCTTTGTTCTGTCTGGATTTTTTTTGTCTTCATCGGTCGAGTTGGCAACCCGTCATGTAAGAATTTCATATCAATATCAACCACAGTTTGTTGGTGATACTTGACCAGACATTTTCCTGAGTCATTAAATTTGCCAATGATGGTTGCCTCGACTCCTCGCTGGTTCATTAACGAAGAAAATTTTTTCCAGTTATTTTTTGGCACTGCTAAAGTCATTCGTTCTTGGGATTCGGAAACCCAGATCTGCCAAGGTGCTAATCCCGGATATTTAAGAGGGACTTTTTCTAGATAAATTTCACAACCTCCAGATTCGCGAGCCATCTCAGCCACCGAACAGGAAAGACCTCCGGCGCCATTATCAGTAATGCTATGGTATAAATTCATATCGCGAGCTTCTTTAACAATAGCATCGCTGAATTTTTTCTGGGTAATCGGATCACCGATCTGGACGGCAGTGGCCGGACTGCCGCTATCCAAAGCTTCCGAGGAAAAGGTGGCTCCGTGAATTCCATCCAAGCCGACTCGTCCACCAACCATGACAATAAAATCGCCTGGCTGGGCTTTTTTTAAATAAGAGGAACGAGTGCCTATTTTTTTAGGAATTAAACCAACTGTTCCCACAAAAACCAATGGTTTTCCTTGATATTTATCATCAAAATACAAGAACCCTTGGGGAGTGGGAATACCTGAACAGTTGCCACCGGAGTTGACGCCGGCAATAACTCCTTCCATGATTCTTTTAGGTGAAAGCATTTTTTGAGTCAAAGATGAATCTCGGTATAGATTGGTTTTAATCTTCGGGCTGGCTAAACAAAAACCATAGCAGTTAACCACTGGTTTAGCCCCCAAGCCAAAACCGATCGTGTCGCGGTTAACACCAACAATGCCGGTAATCGCTCCGCCATAAGGGTCAAGTGCCGATGGACTGTTATGGGTTTCGATTTTATGAGTAATCAAATAATCTTTATCAAACTCAATCGCTCCAGAATTATCATGGAAAACAGAGAAACAAAATTTTTCTTTTTTTTCTTTAATTATTTTTTCCGTCGCTCTTTTTATATAGGTTTTAAATAAACCATCTTTAATATCGTCAATCGGATCGTTAAAGATGGTATGTTTACAGTGTTCTGACCAGGTCTGGGCGATTGATTCCAATTCTATATCAGTGGGATTTCTTCTAAGTTTTTGAAAATATTTTTGAATTGTTTTCATGTAGATTAAGTCAAGAGCCAATGGGCCACGTCTTGAGCCATCACTGTTTTTGATTCCCCACTTACCAATTTTTATCAGTTCTTCATCAGGAACATTAAGATTAACAAGATCAGTTTTTGGTCTAATCTTAAGACTAACTTTAGGAGTAATCTTATCCATACCTTTGTCTTTATTAAACTGGTGGCGGCTTTTAAAATGGGCTCTTTGGATGAGCGGGTTAATTAATCCTTGGCTGATTTTTTTCTGGAAGAAAATTATCTGAGAAGTATAAACTCCTTCGTTTTGGCTGAATTTAATCTTTAGGAGATCTTCTATTATTTCTTTGGTAGTGGAAGCAATATTGTCAGTTACTCCTGGCAGAAAGCCAACTTCAATGGCATAGGCAAATTTTTTCGGCGACCAGGCTTTATTGATGGAAAAGAATTGGATGATGGGATTGGTCAGAGCCTCAGCAATTTTTTTTAGCTGTTTACTATTAAGATTTTTATCAATCGTGTAGACGAATATTTTTTTGACATTTTTTTTATCGACAACTTCGATTCGGTGAATCATATTTTTTTAAGAAATGCTTTTTGAGCAATATCTTTTCTGTACGTCATTTTATTAAACCAAACTCCCTGCTTTCCGATTACCTGGTAAACTTTTTTTATTGCTTCTTTGATATTTTTTCCATAAGAAGTAATTCCTAAAACTCGTCCACCATTAGCAACCACTTTTCTATTTTCTTCTTTAGTTCCGGCTTGAAAAACCACCAGATTTTTATCTTTGATTTTATTGAGGCCATAAATTTCTTCTCCTTTTTTATAGTCTTCCGGATAACCGCCGGATGCCAAGACAACACAGACAGAAGCGCCTGATTTAAAAAAAAGTTTTTGTTCATTAACCGACCCTTTAATTATTGATAGAAGGATTGATAAAAGATTGCTTTTCAGCATCATCATTAAAGGCTGAGTTTCCGGATCGCCAAATCGGCAGTTAAATTCTAGTACTTTAGGACCGTTGGCGGTTAGAATAATTCCCGGATAAAGGATTCCCTGATAAAGACAGTTTTCTTTAGCCAGAGCCGAAATCGTTGGTGCAATAATATTCTTTTCGATTTCCTTAATTAATTTTTTATTAACAAAAGGTACTGGCGCATAGGCACCCATACCACCGGTATTAGGACCCAAATCTTTATCTTTCAATCTTTTATGATCTTGAGAAGGTAAAAAAGAAAGAAAGTTTTTTCCGTCGGTCACGACCATAAAGGAAACCTCTTGGCCAGTCAAACATTCTTCAATAACGATTCTATTAGCTGACTGGCCAAAAATTCTATTAACCATTAACTGTTTTAAGAATTTGATTGCTTGTTTTTTATTTTTACAGACCATCACTCCTTTGCCGGCGCAGAGGCCGTCGGCCTTAATCACTAAAGGATATTTAGCACAGAGAAGATATTTTTTAGCTTGATTAAAATCAGCAAAATACATAAAGTCTGCTGACGGGATATGATACTTTTTCATCAACTGCTTAGCAAAGATTTTTGAAGCCTCGATAAGACTGGCTTTTTTTGAAGGACCGATGATTTTGAGGCCATTTTTTTTAAAAAGATCAACTATTCCCAAAACCAGAGGTGCTTCTGGCCCAACCAGAGTCAGGTCAATTTTGTTTTCTTGAGCGAATTTCAGAAGATCGTTTATGTTCTCTGATTGGATATTAATATTTTTTCCTATCTGGTTGGTGCCGGCGTTACCAGGAGCGAAAAAAATTTGGGAAACATTAGAAGACTGTTTAAGTTTCCAACCCAAAGCATGTTCTCGACCACCTGAACCAATAATCAAAATAGTATTTTCTTTCATTTTATTAATGCCAAAAGGCTCGGCGGTAAGTAAATACCATCGGAATTTTTAATTGGTCGGCAGTTTTTATAACATCTCTATCCCGGACTGAACAGCCTTGCTGGATAATGGCGCCGATTTTATATTTGGCGGCCAATTTGACAGAGTCATCAAAAGGAAAAAAGCTGTCGCTAACTAAAATTGCTCCTTGGGCTTTTTTTCCAGCTTGTTCCAGGGCGATTTGCGTCGATCTAACTCTTGAGGTTTGACCAGAGCCAATTCCTCGAGTCATCGGAATATCTTTATCAACAACAATCACTGAGTTGGAACGAATGCGAGAAATAAACTTCCAGCCAACTTTCATCTGTTCCAGTTGTTTTTTGTTTGGTTTTAGCTTGGTGACTATCTGCCAATTTTTAAAACTGTCTTCAATATTTTCGTCTGAAGTCTGGATGATAAAACCACCATTAACCCACTTAACATTCATCTTTGGTCGATATTTATCAATCAGGCCAAAAGTATAGATGCCCATGGTCTTTCTAATACTGATTAAAAAAGGTAGTATCTGTTTATTGATACCAGGGGCGGCGATGATATCGATATTGCTTTTTAACTGGTTTTTAAAACGTGCGATAATTTTAGCAACAGCAATGTCAATATTTTTATTCAAAACGACATTTCCACCAAAGGCTGACTGGGGATCAGCCTCAATGGCTCTTTCTAAAGCCTGACTAATGGTTTTTCCTAAAGCGATTCCGCAAGGAGAGTTGTGTTTGATAACAACGGCGGCCGGCTCTTTAAAAAATCTTATTGACTCAAGGCCGGCATTAATATCAGTTGTATTAAGAAGTGATAACTCCCTGCCGGAAACTTTATCAAGTTGAGTTAGAGGAGAATAGTTGTTTGGTTCCAGATAAAAAGCCGCCTGTTGATGGGGGTTTTCTCCGTAACGCAGAATGGTTTTTAGTTTGCCGGAAATAGTTAAGTATTGAGGAAAGTTTTCCTTTGACAAAAATTTTGCCACCTGGCTGTCATAATAAGAAAGATAGCTAAAAGCTTTAGCGGCCAGTTTTTTTCTTAAATCATCATTAATGGAGTTGGTTTTTAATCGGTCAATAATTAATTGGTAATCAAAAGGATCAGTTACCACTAACACGTTTTGGAAATTTTTCGCGGCCGCCCTAACCATCGTCGGACCACCAACATCAATATTTTCAATTGAATTATTTTCTTCAAAAGGATAAAGATTACAAACAACGATATCAATCGGTTTAATGGAAAATTTTTTTGCCTCTTTAACCTGGTTTTTATTTTTTCTGTCAAAAAGAATACCGGATTCAATTTCAAAACTAATTGTTTTCATCCGGCCAGCAAATAACTCAGGATTACCGGTAATTTTTTCAATCGGGATAACATTGATATTATTTTCGAGTAATTTTTTTGCCGTCCCGCCGGTCGAGATAATTTGATATTTAAGTTTTTTTAGTTCTTTAGCCAACTCAACAATATTGGTTTTATCAAAGACGCTGATTAAAGCATATTTCATATTATGAATTGCATAATTTAATTAACGTTTTAACATAAATCTGATTTTCTTTTTTCTTCAACCTAGTATATAAAGACTGGACAGTATCCCCTTCTTTAATCTTTTCAAAACACCTGCCAAAAACCGGACCAAAATCAAACTCATGGGATAAAAGGTGGTTAGTACATCCGGCATAAGTATGTTTTCCATTTAAAAAATTCTGCATTGCCGTAACTGTCATTTTTCCTTTATTCCATAAAGCTAAAGTTCCATCGGGATTTTTAACAACTTCGTTTACGCTGTCAGGTATCAATCCGGGATGGGTATTTATAATTCTGCTAGGAAATGCATCAATAACTTCATCTAAAATAATCTGTTTCCATCCGGCAAGACATATATAATCAATATTTAATTTTTTCAAAACAGGTAATAAGTCTTCTTTTTTTGAAACTATTTTAATTGGCAATTTATGTTTTCTTGCCCGATCTAAACCTGGTGATTTAGAAGTATCGCTAACAACAGCAATAATTTTTGCATTAATTTTTCCAGATTCAATCCCATCAATAATAGCTTGTAGATTAGTCCCAGTTCCGGCATCGGAAATCAAAACTGCTAGTTTTTTCATTGTTTTTCTAGAATATTTTTTCGGAAATTATTATTAATTGGAACAGAGTATTTTCCGGTAAAACAAGCGTGACAAAGAGTATTTTTTTTCAACTGAGTAGCCTGAACCAATCCTTTAAGGGATAAATATTTTAAAGAATCCGCTCCGATAAATTTTCTAATTTCTTCCACGGATTTCTTACTGGCAATTAAACGGTTGGCGTCTGGAGTATCGACACCGTAATAACATGAATATCTAATAGGAGGAGAGCAAACCCTAATATGGATTTTTTTTGCTCCGCACTTTTTTAAAATTTCAATAATTTTTTTAATGGTTGTTCCCCTGACAATTGAATCATCAACAATAATGATTCTTTTTCCTTTAACGATTTTTTTTAGAGGGTTAAATTTCATTTTTACCCCGGAATCTCTAGTTTTTTGTTCCGGTTGAATAAAGGTTCGGCCAATGTACCTATTTTTTATTAAAACTTCTCCATATGGAATTCCTGAAGCTTTTGAATACCCAAGGGCCGCTGAGGTGCCGGAGTCAGGTATGGCCACAACCAAATCAGCTGCAACCGGCGATTCATAAGATAATATTTCCCCGGATCTTTGTCTAACCTGATGAACTAATTGGTCGTTTAAGACTGAATCCGGACGGCTGAGATAAACATATTCAAAGACACAAAATGATTGTTTTTTTGAAGACATCAATTTAGTATTTTTAAAACCTTGATCGTCAATGATGATTAATTCCCCCGGTTCGATATCTCTTATATATTCAGCTTCAAGCATATCTAGGGCGCAGCTTTCTGAACAGACCACATGTTCATTTTTTATTTTTCCCAAAACCAAAGGACGAAAACCGTTAGGATCCCGGAAAGCAAAAAGTTTTTTTCTCGACATGGCCACAATACTAAATGCGCCTTTTAAATAAGAAAAACTTTTTGAAATTTTTTCTTCCCAGGTTTTTCCTGGAGTTTCTTTAATAATCTGGGCGATGACTTCGGTATCTGTTGATGAACAAAATTTTACTTTTTTCAATGTTTTTGATAATTGATGACTATTAGCGATATTACCATTGAAGGAAATTGCAAAATCATCATCTTTTAAATTAAGAATGATCGGTTGGACATTATTTAAAGTATTACCACCAGTCGTCGAGTAGCGGGTATGACCGATGGCGATATAACCTTTTAATGTTTTTAAATTATTTTCATTAAAGACGGAAGTAACTAGGCCGAGATTTTTTATTGATTTTGTTTTTTTTCCGTTTGAAACGACAATACCGGCCCCTTCCTGGCCACGATGCTGGAGACTTTGAAGACCCAAGAAAGTTAGGTGGGCAACGTCCTGTTTTTCACTGTAAATACCGAAGACACCACAATTATCTTTTAAGACATCATCCTTTAAAAAAACCCGCTCTGTGCGGGTGGTTTTATTATCTGAGAAAAATTTATTTCTCATTAGAAATAAATTATAAGAAATCAAAAATTATTTTGCAAGGTTAATTTAAAAATATCATCCTCCACTATTATTATATCGACGGCCGTCTACAAGATAATGTAAATATTAATATATTATTTAATTATTTTTTAAAATATAAATAACAAAAACTCACTATAATTAATTATAGTTAAAAATAAGTTTCCTGCCAGTGAGGATCGACTTCTACCGTCAGATCTAAATAGACCTTTTTATTGATCGCCAAGGCGATTTCCTTTCTCGCATAACTGCCGATTTCTTTGATCTTTCTTCCTCCTTCGCCAATAAGCATTTTTTTATAACGAGTATTGATGGTTAAAATTCTTGCTTTGATATAGGTTAATTTTTCGTCTCTTTCAATAATCTGATCGACGATCACTGTCGTTGTATAAGGAATTTCCTCTCCCATCATTAGATAAATTTTTTCTCGGATTAACTCGGAGATAAAAATTTTGGCATCGAGGTTTAAAATGGGATAGGTAAGATTTTCAGGAATCTCTGTTTCCTCTCTTTCCGGAATAAACTCGAAGATTTTATCGACTAATGGTTTACAGTGAGTTTTGTGAAGAGCGGAAATTTGAAAGACTTCTTTAAACTCTTCTTCTAAAAATTTATATTGAGGAAGATATGATTTTTCCTGTAAATCTATTTTATTAATCACCAAAATTTTTGGCTTGTTGATTTTTCGAACCAGCCCCAAAACCTTTCCTTCTTCAAAGTCGCGCTTGCGCGTATGATCAACAATATAAAGCACTAAATCAACTTCTTCATGGATAACTTTTAATGTTTGTTCGTTAATTTTTCTCGAAAGATAGTCTTCAGTTTTACCGAAAATTCCCGGCGTATCAACAAAGATGATTTTTCCCCGAGGTTCTTCATAGACGGCTTTGATAGGAAAACGAGTAGTTTGCGGTTTAGGCGAAGTGATAGCGACTTTTTGACCAATTAAATTATTGACAAAAGTTGATTTGCCAACATTAGGCCGACCTAAAAGAAGCACCTTTCCGGTTTTCATTTAATAATTTTAACAAAATATTAAACCTCTATTCTGGAGAAAAGGTAGCTGCCGAGAGACAGTATCAAAAAAGTAATCAGCCCTAACACCAAAAAGTCAACTCCCAGTCCAAAATGTGAAATTCCAGTGAGAGTGGTTCTCAGTCCATCAACACCATAGGTCAAAGGATTAAGACGAGAAATAACATCAATCGTTTTCGGCAATCCGTTTAAGGGGAAAAGAGCTCCTGATAAGAAAAACATCGGCATCACCAAAAAGTTCATGATTAGTTGAAAACCTTAAAAGTCATCAAGAGTAGAGGCAATGGCGGTGCCAAGGCCAGTAAAAAGTAAAGACATTAAAAACATAATAACAAGACTGATAATTACAGAAAAAATATTAGTTGGTTTGAAGCCAACAAAAAGAGAAAGGATAAAGATAATCACTCCTTGGAAGGTGGCAATCGTCGCTCCGCCTAAAGTTCGGCCAATCATTATTTCAAGACGCGATACCGGCGCCACCAAGGTTTCTTTTAAAAAACCAAACTGTCTGTCCCAAATAATCTCGGTACCGGAAAACATTGAGGTGAAAAGAATTCCTTGAGCAATGATTCCCGGCGCTAAAAATTCCATATAGTTTCCTCCTCCGGCTTTTTTAAATATTGGTCCAAATCCAAATCCCAAGGCAACCAAAAAAAGAATTGGCTGGCCAAGCGATCCGATGATACGGGATTTGGAACGGAGATATCTCTTTAACTGTCTAAGCCAAAGCACATAAATTGTTCTCATATCATCTTCTTCCTCCTAGCCAGACTTGCCGGCGCATTCTCATCTGGTCTAGCCCCGAAGCTTCTTCCTCGCGGATTTTTCTTCCGGTCAGCGCCAAAAAAGCGTCTTCTAAAGACTTAGTCTCTGTTTTTGTCTTCAGTTCTAGGGCGGTTCCTTGGCTGATAATTTTTCCCTGATCAATAATGGCGATTCTTTGGGCTATCCGGTCAGCCTCCTCCATATAATGAGTGGTGAAAAAAATGGTAATTCCTTCTTGCTCATTAAGTTTTTTTATATACTGCCAAATTTGATTTCTTGTTTGGGGATCTAGTCCGAGAGTCGGTTCGTCGAGAAAAAATATTTTTGGATGGTGAAGAAGACCACGGCTGATTTCCAGTCTTCGCTTCATCCCTCCGGAAAAAGTTTTTACCAGTAAATCTTTTTTTTCCCAAAGCTCGACAATGGTTAAAAGTTCTTTTATTCTTTTTTGCCTGATTTCATTAGGGACATTGTATAAAATGCCGTGGAAGTTGATATTTTCGTAAGCAGTTAACTCATCATCAAGAGAAGGATCTTGAAAGACAATTCCAAACGATTTTCTTGTTTCGTCTTGATTTTTAGTTGGGTCAAAACCGTTAATAATAATTTTTCCTGCGGTTGGATGAAGAAGGGTAGTTAACATTTTAATTGTCGTTGATTTACCAGCGCCATTGGGTCCTAAAAAAGCAAAGATTTCTCCTTTTTTACTTTAAAAGAAATTTTATCAACCGCCGTAAAACCGTTAAATTTTTTAACCAGATTATTGACATTAATAATATTTTCTTCGGTCATAAGTTATTAATTATATATCTTTTTACTAAAAATCAATTAGATTTTAATCATTTTCTTCAGCTATTTTTCAGATTTAAGAGTATAATTTTTTTCATGAGAATTCTTGTTATTGAGGATGAACACCGAATAGCCAACTCGATAAAAAAAGGCTTGGAGCAGGAAAACTATGCGGTTGATATTGCTTATAACGGTGATGATGGTTATGATCTTGCCTCAACTGAAGAATATGACGCGATTATTCTTGATTTAATGCTGCCTGGAATGGATGGGATTAAAATATCAAAAAACCTTCGTAAAGAAAAAATCCACACCCCAATTCTTATTTTAACCGCCAAAGGCCAGATTCAGGATAAAGTCATCGGTCTTGATTCGGGCGCCGACGACTATATGGTTAAGCCTTTTTCTTTTGAGGAGCTTCTGGCGCGCATCCGCGCCTTAATCCGTCGACCAAAGACGACAATTGATCAAGTCTTGACCGTTTCCGACTTGACTTTTAACCCTAAAACTTTTGCAGTGAAGCGTTCCGGAAAATTAATCGCTCTCTCCAACAAAGAATTTTCCCTTCTTGAATATCTAATGAGAAATAAAGGTAGGATCCTCAGCAAAGACCAGATTATCTCTCATGTTTGGGACTACGACGCCGATATTCTTCCTAATACAATTGAGGTTTATATAAAAAATTTAAGAAACAAAATTGACTTACCGTTTAAAAAAAATCCATTGATTAAAACTATTAGAGGATTCGGTTATAAAATTAGTGGCGATTAGTCTATGTTTAGAACAGCGAGAATAAAATTAACTGCTTGGTATCTTCTTATCATTATGTTAATCAGCCTCTCTTTTAGTGTTGTAGTCTATCGGGTTTTAACCCTTGAGTTTAATCGGTTTTCCCGCGCCCAGCATTTTCGCATACAGTTTAGACTTCGTGAAAATGAGTATGTTCCTCCAGGAGTTCGTCAACAGCTATCTCCTCCCTCAGCACTAGAGATAGAACTGGTTGAAGAAACAAAAAAGAGATTAATAATATTCCTTATTTTTATTAATGGAGGAATATTAATAATTTCCGGCGGGATCGGCTATTTTTTAGCAGGGAAGACTTTAAATCCAATCGCTGAAATGGTTGATGAACAAAATCGGTTTATCTCTGATGCCTCCCATGAGCTAAAGACTCCGTTAACTTCCATTAAAATCGCCATGGAGGTAGGTCTGCGTGACAAAAACCTCGAGATTGATTCTGCAAAAAGATTATTAAGGAAAGCATCAGTGAAGTCAACAAACTCCAGTCTTTATCCGAAGGCTTACTTCAGATTGCCCAATATCAAAAACCAAATATTATAAAATTTGAGAAAATATCGATTGAGGAAGTTGTTGGGGAGGCAATCAAGAAGATAAAGCCTTTAGCCACCCTTAAAAAAATAGAGATAAAAAATCAGGTAAAAAACGGCAGCATCAACGGAAACATATATAGCCTGGTTGATCTACTGGTGATTATTTTGGACAACGCCGTTAAATATAGTTCAAAAAAAAGAGCTATTTTCATTAACTCTAAAAAGGATAAAAAAAATATTCATCTATCAATAAAAGATTAGGGAATCGGCATCGACAAAAAATCTCTGCCCCATATCTTTAACCGGTTTTACCGGGCTGACGAGGCGAGGACGAAAAACGGCCGAGACGGATACGGGTTGGGACTGTCAATCGCCAAAAAAATTGTTAGTGTCCATCAAGGAGAGATCAAGATGGAAAGCAAGGTGGGTGGAGGAACAACAGTGACAATTTCTTTACCGGTTTTCAGCTAATTTTAAGGATAAATGATTAAAATATTTTATGAGAAAAATTAAAGATTATTTATTAAAGCTTTCTCTTATCAAGAAGATAGCGATTGTTATTGTTATTATTGGTTTGGGTTGGTTTGGTTTTTTAAGAATCTCAACATCTAAAAAAAATCAAGTTAAATACGAAACTGCCAAAGCAGAAAAAGGGAATTTAGTTGTCACAGTTACCGGGTCGGGAACGGTTTCTTCCAATAATAACAGCAATGTAACAACCTCGGCAACAGGTGTTGTTAAAACGCTTTTTGTCAAAGACGGAGAGACAGTAAAAACCGGCGATAAAATTCTTGAAATCGAGCTTGATCTTGAAGGCCAGCAAAAACATGCTCAAGCTTATTCCTCATATTTATCTGCGCAAAATTCTCTTCAATCAGCTAAGGATGCCTTATATACTGCCCAAGCAGATCTTTTTACCAAGTGGCAGACATATTTTAATCTGGCGGAAAGCGATAAATATATGGGAAGCGATGATAAACCAAAAATAGAGGAACGAAACAACCAGACAGAATTTTTAATAACACAAAATAATTGGTTAGCGTCAGAGGCAAACTATAAACTTAAACAAAAAACTGTCACACAAGCCCAAACTTCTTTAAACTCTGCCTGGTATTCATATCAGCAAGCATCACCGATTATTTACGCTCCAATATCAGGAACGGTTTCCGGACTATCCTTACAGATTGGGTCAGTAATAAACTCCCAATCAAGCTCCAATACAACGGCAACGACCAATAAAATAGCAGGAGTCAGAACCGATGCTATGCCGACGATCTCCATTAGTCTGACAGAGATAGATGTTCCAAAAATAACAATTGGGGATAAAGCAACAGTTACATTTGATGCCTTTACTGACAAAACTTTTACAGGAAAAGTGGTTAGTATTGATTTAATTGGTATAGTATCTTCAGGAGTGACGACTTATCCGACCGTGATTTTACTCGACACAAAATCCGATGCAATTTTACCCAATATGGCGGCAAGCGCCAACATAATTACTAACACTAAAGATAACATTTTATTAGTGCCGGTTTCAGCCGTGATAACGCAGAATGGAACCTCAACAGTTCAGATTATGAAAAACAACAAACCGCAGACAGTTACAGTGGAAACCGGTCTATCATCAGATGAACAAATCGAGATTAAGTCAGGTTTAAAAGAAGGCGAAACAGTTGTTACTTCAACGACTCAATCAGATTCTTCTAGTCAACAAAGTCAAACCTCATCCCCTTTTGGCGGTTTTGGAGGAGGCAATATTAGAATAATGAGATAAAAATTTATAATGAGCGGAGTCGAACGATGATTAAACTAAAAAATATTTCAAAAATTTACCGAACAGGTTTAATTAATACAGTCGCTCTTTCCAACATTTCCTTTGAGATAAAAATGGGTGAGTATGTGGCGATTATGGGTCCTTCTGGATCAGGAAAATCAACGCTGATGCACATTTTAGGCATACTAGATACACCAACATCAGGTGAATATTATTTAGAGAACCAGAAAGTTAGTGATCTTTCCGAAGATGAAGCGGCTGAAGTAAGAAACCATAAAATCGGTTTTATTTTTCAGGCTTTTAATCTTCTTCCTCGAATAACCGCTATCCAAAACGTAATATTGCCGATGAGGTATGCTGATGTTCCCAAAGAAGAAAGAATAAAACGGGCAGAAAAGTATTTAAAGATGGTTGGGCTTGAAGACAGGATGGAACATAAATCAAATCAATTATCAGGAGGACAACAACAAAGAGTGGCGATCGCCCGGGCTTTGATTATGGACCCAACGATTTTATTAGCTGATGAGCCGACGGGAAACATTGCTTCTGTCCAGGCAGATGAGATTATGAAAATATTTAAGAAACTAAACAAACAAAGAAGAACCATTATTATGATTACTCATGAACAAAATATTGCTAAACATGCTAAAAGAGTTATTCATATAAAAGACGGAAGAATTACTAAAGATGATTTAAGAACTGGAGAAACAGTGGCAGTTTTTGGGACGGAAAATTCTGACGGCAGTGTCACTGCCCAAAACATTCAGCTCAATCCAGCGATGAGAGGAAATTAATCCAAAATTGATTTGCATTTATTTATTTAATAAGTTAATATATTTTTATTGGTTTTTAACTTATTTTTATAAATTTTTAATAAAAAATATGGATAATTTTCCTCAAAAACCGATTAAAAACTTTCTGGAAATTCCCTATGATCAGCTTGAGTCGATGAATCTCGAGGCTAAAAAAAAGCGACTAGCAAATATCGATATTAAAGAGATTAAAGAATTTTATCTTAGTTATCTGAAAAAAGAAAAAAAACTAAAGGCAGTCACCATCGGTTTTTCTGATATCGAAGGCCGGTTTCATATGCTGGACTATGACAAGAAGTTTTTTCTTTCTAACTTTGACAGTATGACCTTTGATGGCAGTTCAGTGAGGGGTTTTTCCAAACAGGCCGAGTCGGACTTAAGATTAAAAGTTGACTGGCGGGCTTTTTGGTGGTTACCTTCAGATGTTTTTGGTCCGGGAAAAGTTTTAATGATGGGAGAGGTATTTTCTCAAGAAGATAAACCATATGAGATGGATATAAGAGGCCTGCTAAAAACTTATACGAAAAAAATCAAATCAGAAAAAGGCTATATAGTTTACGCCTCTAATGAAGTCGAGGGTTTTCTTTTGAAAGGAGAAGACGCGGAAAAGAACTATAATGAAAAGATTGGTTTTGAGGTCGCTTCCTATGGTGGTTATTATCACTCTTTACCAAATGATATCTTAAAAATTTTTATTGACCGGACCGCTGAGGCTCAAAGAGCAATGGGATTTGAGAACGAAAAAGATCACCCCGAAGTGGCGCCGTCTCAGTTTGAGCTAAACTATTCCTATTCTGAAGTAGTGAATGCGGCTGACCAGATTCAGATATATAAATTGGTGGCCAGACAGATTGCGAGAAATCTGGGTTTAGCCGCGACTTTTCTTCCCAAACCAATTATTGGTGTTAATGGCAGTGGTATGCATACTAATTTTTCCATGACAAAAAACGGAAAAAATATTTTTTATGACAAAAAAGGAAGAGCAAAGCTATCAACTTTTGCCTGGGAGATAGTAGAGAGAATACTCAATCATGCTTCAGAAACCTGTTTAGTTTTTAATAGCAGTGTTAACTCTTATCGTCGGCTTGATCCTCATTTTGAAGCGCCAAATCAGATCAGAGTTTCTGAGGTTGATCGGGGAGCAATGATACGGATTCCTCTTTTTAATAAAAGATCAGCGCGGATTGAAGTAAGAAGCGTCGCTCCTGATGCTAATCCATATCTCACGATGTATACCTTAATTAAGATAGGATTGGAAGGAAACATAGAAAAAGCCGCTGACGATAAACGTCCTCGTGTTAAATATCTGCCTGGCAATATTCAAACAGCGATTTTTCATTTTAGGCAAAGCGAAATGACTACCAAAATCTTTGGTGAAAACTTTAAAAGTAAATATTTGGAGTTGAAACAAAATGTTGCCAACCGCAGTCCGCTAGAATTGGGTGTTAAAGTAAAAAACAGCGAAGTTTTATATCATCACGAAGTCTACAACCAGATGCTCTGGAATGATTTTTAGTATTGCTTTTTGTCAAAAAGAGTGTTACCTTATAATAAGGAAGTTATGAAAATAAAAACATTTTTAATTGTATTTTTCGCAGTCAGTCTGGTTTTTATCAGTTTACTGTCTAGTTTAGTCTCTGGGCAGACAGGTCCTGTTCAAGAAGCACAGGTCTGGCGATGTTTGACTTCAACCCATGAGAATGCCTACGATTATACAGCTTACGCTGAAGGAACCGGTTTTCCAACCGATAGAGATGTTTATTTAGTCACCTGTGTTGGAGAAGGAAATAGCGGCGGATATGAGTGTACGACAGGTAATGCCCAATACGATCAGTTGCTAAAACTCGCTGGCGATGCAGACGCAATTATAGCTGATCCACCAGGAAAGACAAGAACCGCTGATGGAAAAGTTAGTCTTTATGTTGAAGATATTAGTTATCTTCATACTGGAACGCTAACATTTTTTGGCGTGACGCTTGGAGTGCCGTCTCAAGAACAAGGGACAGGAGGGATAGAAGGAGAAGAAAAGTCTCAACAGTTAGGGACGGTTATCATCCCAACTCCGACTCCTGTAGAAGATATAGAAAAATGCACAGTTATTGGTTGGGATCCTTTTGGCCGAGTGTTTGACGCTAAAAGTCTTGAACCCTTGCCTAATATAAATATCACTTTACTTGACTCAAATAAAAATAAATATAATCAACCTCAAACAGCCAATCCATTGACCACAGTCAAAGATGGGGCTTTTAATTTTTTAGTAACAGAAGGAAGTTATTATCTTTCTCCTTCTGTTCCTATTAATTATACCTTTACTGCTAACCCAATACTCAATCCAAACTATCAGTCCGCCTATTTTAATATCTATAAACCGAACGAGAAAATTGACGAACTTATCAACACACGGGAAGAGATTAGTCGAAAAAAACCCGATCCTGAACATCGGGATATTCCTCTTGACCCAGGTAGTAACCAAGTTTATGAATCTTGTCCCTCCATGATTTCTTATGGGGCAGTAGGAATAAATAATAATACTCGTATTGAGGGAAAAGTTTCTCATCCGTTAACAATAATATTAGTAATGCAGGGAGATAAAGAACTAAAAAAAACTCAAGCTGATAAATTTGGTTTTTATCATACATGGATTGATAATAAAAATATCTCAGCTGATACAGATTTAATAGTAAAATTCACTAAAGTAGATTTAACCGGTGCCGGCCGAACTTTTCCTCAATGCAATATTACACCGTCACCGGAAGCTTATTCAAAAAATTCTTATATGTCATCTCTTATAAAAGGTTTTGTATCTCGTTTTTTTACAGTCTATGCCCAGTCTACTATAAAAATCTCAAATCCAATTCAACAGCCAATAACAATTAATCCTATTTTAACTTATATTGAAGGATATGCCTATGATACCTCGGGGAAAATTATCCCTAAGGCAAAAATTGTTGTTAAGATGGTCTCATCGAATATAGTTTATTATCAAGGGAAAGCTGATGAAAAAGGATTTTTCAGCATCGATTCCAAATATCTACCCATCTTCCCATACTATCTAGAATTTTCTGGTGTAAAGATGACTACCTCAGAGTTTGTCAAGAAAAATAATAACTACTTGATAGCAAATAAAATCAATTTAGGAACGACCATCAAAAATAACCAAACAGGTGAAAAATCTACTTCTTCAGCTAATCTTAATATTTTTCCTTCAACTGTTTCTCAAACAGGAGGAAACCTTAATCCTCAAAAACAGGCAGATATGACAACAAAACAAAATAATACTTTTTCCATTAAGATTGTTATTCTTTTTCTTGTTGTTACCATTATTGCCTTAGGAGCAATGGCTCTCTTTATCTTTATAAAAATAAAGAGATCTAATTAAAATCCTCCTTATTTTTGATTAATAGCTTCTCCTGCCAAAATCTCTTCGACCTCCACCGCCAAAACCACCTCCACGGTTTGGTCTTTCTTCTCTAGGTCTAGCGACATTGACGACAATCTTCCTGCCTTCAATCTCCTTATTAGTCATTTCTGCCACTGCTTTTTCCGCATCAGCTTCATTAGCAAAGGTGACAAAACCAAATCCTTTTGACCGGCCGGTGTATCTATCACTGATAACCACCGCTTCGGTCACTTCTCCATAGACGGCAAACATCTCCTTCAAAGACTGATCGTTGAGTGACCAAGGAAGATTACCCACGTATAGTTTCTTTTTATCCATTTTATATATTCACCTCCTTTTGATTATTTAAATGTTATCCAGAAGTTTACAAACTGAATTATTTTCCAAACGCAGTTTTTCTACCATCCTGAATTAACTTTTATGATTATATCATAAGAAACGATTTTTTTGATGTCAAATGAATTTTATTTGTAAAAATATCTTTTCCAGACTCTTTTCAGATAAGGAAGAGTTAAAGTGGAAAGAAAAAAACCTAAAGTTGGTACAATGGCATTTAACCACGGTCTGTCAATTTGGACTGTTTGCAAATACAAGCCAATAGCAATGTAAGTGAATATTATCAAAATAATTTTTCTGGTCAAACTGGTTTCCCAGGCTTTATCGATTTCGACCTTTTTATTTCTGGCCTTTATTGCTGAAATTTCTTTTTCCAAATCATTTATTGAAGTCATATTCTAAAATTATACAAAATTTCATTTTAATTTTTTAACTGTCATTCCCGTGAAGACCAGGTGAAGTGATCTTATCGAATGTGCCCATTTATCCTGAGCTTGTCGAAGGACCCGCCGCGCTGGAGTTTATCCTGAGCGCGGAAGATTTTACGATTACGAGCAATTACTTAACATTCTGTATTCTGATGATCACATAAAATATAGAAAGTTACACAAGGGCACACCTTTTTTCTTTCTAGGTTGGGCAGCTTTATATACCTTTGTTTTTGAATTCCAGGATAGATATAAAGAAGTAAAACTTAGGAGCGGCTCTAGAGGATCTATTGAACCCGTACTTATTCATCTCTTTAAAGGTGGATTGCTTTTTGAGTCTTTGTTAAAACAACTTTACCCGAACCAAGATAACGGAAAACCAACCAAAACTCTAGGAGATATTTTTGGCACGACAAATTTCAAAAATGATTTTTTGCAAACTGTCAATCAGAAATCATTTGCCCTTAAAACTATTTTGAATGATATCAAAAATAATGATTTACAAACTGCTTTCAATACTGCTGCACGGATTCGAAATACTACTGGTCATAATTTAGTTTGGGATGATATCTTTGACAAACATGATAACTATAAAAAACTATACGATCAAACAATGAACGCAATATTTTTTATTGTTACAAAAAAATATTCTTAGATTAAAAAGTTCTTTAAAATTTTTGCGTTTTTTCTTCCTTCTTTTTCCGGCGGCTGTCCGCAAGTTTCAAAAAAGGCGGATTTGACGCGCTTTCCGCGGAGGCGGGCGCGGAAAGCGCTACCTCTCGACGGCTTTCTTCTCTTTACTGGCTGGGGGGCAGGGAGTCGAACCCCGATATTCTCCTCCAAAGGGAGAAGTCCGACCATTAGACGACCCCCCATTTTTGACAAATTCCTTTAATCCATCCGGTTATTTGTCTATTTAAATTAGTACTTCGCCTAACTTGAATTCTAAGTAAACCATAATAATCTTTTCCTTTATTTTTTCTTAAAGAGCTAATCTTATGTTTTTTATAGTATATTTTATCAAACTTTTTCAAAGAAAACCTTGTCGTTTTTGACCAAAATTTTCTAACGTCTTTAATTTCATTTTTTTTAGTTTCATGTAAATAAATATCTAGCTTTATCCGGTTTTTTGGAATTTTTAATATTTGCTTTATCCAAAGAAGAAAAAACGATATCATTTTAGGATCAGAATTGCTAAAAGATATTCCTTGACTCGGTCGATATTCTTTACTTTTTGCTCCTTCAGCCCAATAGAGCATTGTTCCCATCAACCATAATTTTTCTTTGGTAATTTTAATAGTTTTTGTTTTTTTAACTGAATGATTAATTATTGCAATTGTTTTGTTTATTCTTGTTTCTCGCCATTTATCCCAACCTCGACGAATAGATGCCCATTTTTTCCTAGTTAATCTTTGTTTCTGTTTTTTTGATAGCCCCACAGAGTGAAGCCAGCGGGATAGAGTAGATCTAGCTACTAGAACTTGTCTTAGAATCTCAGAATAAGAATAACCTTCTTTTCTCAAGTTAATTGCTTTTTCTTTTAAGTTTAATTTCATATATATAAGAGAATAATAGATTATAGTTCTAGTATATATAAGTATTATTCGAAAATCAATATAAATGAATTTGTTATAATTTTCTCAATGGATGAATTTTTTAGTTATGTTTCCAAAGGAGTAATTATTATTCCTATTGTTATTATTGTTTTATCTTTATTGATAAAATTTAATCAAAATAATCAGCCATCTTTTAAAACTATGACAGTGATCAGTCCAACCATTACAGCAACGCCAACGATTATTAATAAAATAAACATAGATCTTAACGGTCCCTGGGTCTGTCGTTATAAAAACAATCAGCAAGAATACAGCCTGTTTATTAAAAATAAAAAAATTTCTTTGGAGATAAAAGCAGACGATCAAACAAAAAAATATGATCTTTCACAATATTCAGGACTATTAGGAAATCTAATCAATCTTGATATGGACCGGTTGGAATCAATGGCAAAACCATATTTACCTAAAGGGGTTGATCTTAAAACTTTGGTAAAAACATGTAAGAAGGAAGAGTTTTAAAAAAAATGCCCTGGCTACGACCTACTTTACCATCATCCGAAGACAACAGTATCATCGGCGCTGACTCGTTTCACTTCCTTGTTCGGGATGAGAAAGGGTGGTGCCAAGTCGCTCCAGTAACCAGGGCAAAAATATAGTATATAATATTTCTAGATGGAAAACAAAGTCTTTTTTTCCTACTGTCTTTATCCAGAGATTAAGTTTGAGACCTATGAACCAGGAGAAAAAATCATCCTTCTTCTCCGAGCTCATCCTTTTACTCAGTTGTCCTGGATTCTTTATTCTGTTTTTTCTTTAATTCTTATTTTCGTTGTTAACATAATAATAAGCTCTTTTTTTGCCATAAGCCAACTTTTTCTTCTTAACTGTTTTATGGCGGTTTTTCTCTTAAGTTTTATCTGGTTTAATTTATTAAATTGGTATTTTAATGTTGGGATTGTTACCAACCGGCGGGTGATTGATATTGATTTCTATGCAGTTTTATACAGAGAAATTACTGTGGCTCGTCTTGACAAGATTCAAGATATCACCGTTAAAAGCGGTGGATATTTTGAGGCTTTTTTTAATTACGGTACGATTTTTATTCAAACCGCCGGCACCGAAGCTAATATTGAGTTTGCTGATATTCCGCGCCCGGCCGAGGTAGTGCAAATGATTGAAAAGTTATTAACCAAAAGACATGGAACTTAGCCAATTTTTTAATCTTTTTAACAGTGAGGAGGCGATTCGTTGGTGTTTTAAGATAATTGCTATTTTTTTGTCTATTTTTTATCTTCTTTATTCCGTGGTGGTGAAAAAACAGGTGGCGATTATGGATAAAGCCTTAACTGACAGATTCAATCAATTTATTTTTCTCGTTTGCTCGTTGCAGATTACCGCTGCTTTGATTTTATTGATATTTTCAATTTTTTTAGTGTAATTACCTATGCTTACTTGGGAGACAGAACTATATTTGCTAAAAAAAGAGACCGGATTTTCCGGAACGATTTCTGAAAAAGATTTTTTTCTTGTTTTTATTGTTGAAGAAGGAATAACCGCTGAAGAAGGCAACCGATTTTTAACCGATTTAAAAGACAGTCTTCCTCAAGAAAATTTTAATAAACTCTCACTTTTCGAGTCTTTTTTGACCAAAAAAATTCAAGAAAACAATTTACCAGCTGGTTTTTCTCTATCCAGCGCTTATTTCAAAAACGGAATTTTATATTTAAAAACAATTAATAAAGGGAGGGTTTATCTAAAAAGAAAAAACCAGTTCCAGCTCTTGATTTCCAGTAGTCAAGGAGCTTCTGGTTATCCGGAAGTAAAAGATTATTTTATTCTGACCACTCAAGAAATAAAAGAAGAAACAGATTTGGGAGAACTACCGCTTGCTTTAACCGCCAAATTAATCGAAGAAGATGTTTTTGAAGATAAAAAAATTATTGATGAAGCCCAAAAGGAGTTAATCAAGAAAAAATCTATTTTCGACAATCTTAAAGAACTATATTTACAGGTAGGGAAAAAACGAAACATTACTTTTATAACTGTTTTTTTAATTCTAATAATTTTTCTTTGGAGTGTGGTGTTAGGCTACCAACGGAGAAAAACAAGCCAAGCTAATGAAAAAGTCAAACTGACCAAAGAATTAATCAGTCAAAAACTTTCCTCAGCCGAGGAAGTCGCCTTTCTTAACCTGCCTCGTGCCTTAGTGCTTTTAAAAGAAAGTAAACAGGAAGTTGCCGATTTAAAAAAAGACTATCCTCAAAGAAAAGAAATTCTCGAGTTGGAAGAGGTGATTAAAAAATTTGAAGGAAAAATTTTGAAAAAGGAAGAAGTTAAATACAGTGAGTTTTTTGACCTGGCGGTTGATGATAAAAAAGCTCAAGGAACCAAGCTTTATTTAGAAGGAAACAGCTTATTAATCTTAGATAAAAACAATGGCGTTTTATTTAATCTTTCCTTAGAAAAGAAGTCTTTAAATAAAGAGCAAAAAAGTGATTTAAAAAACGCCAATCTAATTGCCTCATATGAAGACAAAAAATATTTCTATATTAAAGATCGCGGAGTCTATCTAATTAATGATAGTAAAGTAACAAAGATCCTTGAAAAAGACAAAAACTGGGGAGAGGTGGTTGACATGGCGGTTTACAATGGCAATCTTTATCTATTAGACAAAGGTAAAGATGAGGTCTGGAAATATTTGAATGTGGAAGATGGGTTTGGAAGCGGGACTTCATATTTTCAATCTGGCCAGGCGATTGATTTATCAGTAATTAATTCTTTGGCGATTGATGGTTCAATTTATTTAGCTGGCGACTCGGTGATCGTTAAATATACTTCGGGTCTGCGTGACGGATTTAAAGTTGATTTACCTGACAAGGATTTTAGTTTTAATAAAGTTTTTACCTCAAAAAGCCTAGAAAAAGTCTATCTTTGGGATAGAAGAAAAGGAGACGTTTATATCCTAGGCAAAACCGGAGAGTATGTTGAGCAGGTTAGCTCGGAGATATTGGGTAAAGGGAGTGACATGGTGGTTTATAAAAATTCTATTTATGTGTTGGAGGGGAGTAAGATATATAAAATTGATTAGTTTTCATTTTGAATTTTTCATTTTTCAATGATTTTTCACTTGTTTATTTTTTAGTTTGAAAACTGTTCCATTAAAAATTTAATGAAAATTGAAAACTGAAAATTGAAAATTTTTAATAATAGTTGACAAATGTACTCTTTTTTGTTTATATTAATAATAATAGTTAATAATTTCGAAATTATTAAGGTCCGCCTTCGCTCGGGTTCGTCTCGTGGTTTACATCCACGCAGCCGAAACCTCGCTTCGGCAGGACGTAAAAATTCGTAGTTATAAATTTAACAATTTAAAAACGAATTCTAACGAGAGGAGGTGAAAATATGAAAGACAAATTTTGTTTTAATAGAACTCTTTTGGTATTGGTATTAATCGTGGTGGGAGTGGTGTTTGGCTTGGTGGCGATGAAAGGAAATCTAAGCATCTCTTCAAAAGCAGGTGGAATATGTGACACAGGAGTAGCTTTTAATTCTTCGGTTTTTGCTAATTGTACTGCTGTAGCAACAACAATGGGTTCTCCTTATATATCTGGTCCTGCTGCGAAAGTTGAAGGCTACATTTGTTGTATTGTTCAAAGAGCCCCAGTTCCTACAACAAACCCAGGTCTTTGTTCAAGCAAAGGAGGAAGATGGTTGGCTGTAACTGCCTGTACAGAATGGGGAAGAGGATATACAGAAGCTACTGGAGTAACAGAAACAAGAACAGGTTTTAAATGTTGTCTATCA